>ERZ1645187.625-NODE-625-length-34798-cov-8.564488_pt1 | contig 34798 bp, 31 predicted proteins | sample MGYA00575352_ERZ1645187 | MGnify/ENA primary metagenome ERZ1645187 (study PRJEB40837, sample SAMN11349314) | freshwater sediment metagenome | isolation source: river sediment | host: Sediment | place: India: Wazaribad , New Delhi | collected 2017-02-21 ... | reverse complement strand
GCACCCAGACGGCGCTTGACGACATCGCGGCCGAAATCCGCAACATCTCCGCCACCTCCGGCATCAACCTGATCTCGGAAGCCTTCGGCGCGCGGGCGCATTTCATGGCGCAGCATCCCGGCAATACCGGGGCGCGAAGCCGCAAGGCTGCCATCACGAACCACAACTTCGCCGATCTCGCTACCTTCCACCGCACGCCGTTTGGCAGGCCGGCAGGGAAGTCCCTTGGGGCGTTCCGATCACGCTTTTTCCCACACCCGAGCGCAGCGGGTTTCGCTTCAACTTCCACGAACAGGGCGCGCCGGATCGCGAGCCCACGGGAGGCCACACGCTGATCCTCGGCCGTCCCGGCTCCGGCAAATCCGTCCTGGCGGCTTTCCTGATGACGATGGCCCGCCGCGCCGGTGCGCGGGTCTTCGTATTCGACTAGGGTCAGGACTCATAACCAATAGATGACGGTTGCTGCGAGGGCGATGGCAGGGCCCCGCGTCATCGTGACGGACAAGCTGCGCAGCTACGGCGCGGCCCTGCGGCAGCTCGGGCTGAACGTGGATCACCGGGCGCACAAGGGACTGAACAATCGTATTGAGGGATCGCGCAGACCCACGCGAAAGCGCGCGAAAATCCAGGGCCGTTTCAAATCGGCAAGGCAGGCGCAAAAGTTCCTCTGCGCCCACGATGAAACCGCCAATCTGTTCCGCCCTCGCCGCCACAAGATGACCGCCTCCAGATACCGTCAGAGCCTCGCCGCCGCATTCGAGCGCTGGAACGACTGTGCGAAAAGCATGGCCGCGTGACAGAAGGTAGCCCACTCCTACTTTCGATCCCGGGCAACAACTTGACGATCCCGGTATTTTGCTTGGATCCTTGGCCTCCCGCTCGCTGCCATTTTCGCAGTGATGGCCGCCATGTGGCAGGAAATCCGTGAAGACGAGCGCCTTCTGGCGCAAAAATCACCGCGCGCTTAGCCCCGCTCAGCCGCAGATGCGCACTTCGGTGCCCCACTCGCGGCAGCGTTTCTCCAGTGCGGGCGGCAGGGCCTCGTCGATGAACACCGTATCGATCTCTTCGAGCGAGGCCAGCCGCACGGGCGCGGAGCGCGCGAGCTTGCTCGAATCGGTCACGAGGAACGATTTACGCGCTTGCCGCAAGATCATCCGGCTCACGCGGATCTCGGCCAGATCGTAATCCAGCAGATCGCCTTCCTCATCGAGCGCGGAGGCACCGATCACCGCGAAATCAACTTTGAACTGGCTCATGAAATCGGCCGTCAAATCACCGACCAAGCCCCCATCAGAGCGCCGGAGCGAACCGCCGGCCACCATGATCTCGCAGCTCTCATTGGCAAGCAAGATATTGGCCACGTTGATATTATTCGTCACCACCGTGATGTTGCGATGATGCAGGAGTTCGCGGGCCACGGCTTCGGTGGTGGTGCCGAGGTTGAGGATCAGCGACGAGTTATCGGGGATCATTTGCGCGCAGGCCCGCGCGATGGCGAGCTTCGCGCTTTCATGCATGCGCCGACGTTCCTCATAGGCGAAATTGCTCACCCCCGTGCGGATCACCGCGCCGCCATGCACACGGTCCAACAACCCCTCCTCCGCCAATTCCGATAGGTCGCGCCGGATGGTTTGCAGCGAGACTCTGAAGCGTTCGGCCAGCGTTTCCACCACCACACGCCCTTCGGTGCGCGCGATTTCAAGAATTTCGGTCTGTCGGAAGTTATGTGCCATGGAGCCCCCCTCTTTCCCTGCTGCCACAGCTTGCGCGATTTGTCACCCTTGTCTTCCGCCGCATGCGCGGAATGCGTTGCTGCGCGCGCGAAGTGGCGCGCAAAAAATCAAAACGAACAAAAACGAAAATGAATTATTGACAAGCGAGGGCGAAACGCGCTCTTTGGGCAGCGTAGCGAGGGGAGACGCTGTCGTGACCACCACTGAACTCCAGCCTGTTGATCTGTTCGTCATTGGCGGCGGCATCAATGGATGCGGCATCGCCCGTGATGCGGCTGGGCGTGGCCTCACGGTGATGCTGGCCGAGAAGGGCGATCTGGCCCAAGCCACCTCCTCCGCCTCGACCAAGCTGTTTCATGGCGGGTTGCGCTATCTCGAATTCTTCGAGTTCCGCCTCGTGCGCGAAGCCCTCGAAGAGCGCGAAACCTTGCTGAAGGCGATGCCCCATATCTCTTGGCCGATGCGCTTCGTGCTGCCCTACCATGCCGATATGCGCTTCGAGAGCAGCACGCCCACCTCGCGCCTGCTCACGCTGTTCATGCCGTGGATGAAAGGCCGCCGCCCCGCGTGGCTGATCCGCCTCGGGCTCTACCTCTATGACACGCTGGGCGGACGCGAGATCCTGCCCGGAACGCGCACCCTCGACCTCACAAAAGAGGTTTACGGTCAGCCCCTTAAGAAGAAATTCCGTAAGGCATTCGAATATTCCGATTGCTGGGTGCAGGACTCGCGCCTCGTCGTTCTGAACGCCCGCGATGCGCAGGCGCGCGGCGCAACAATTCTGACACGCACCGAGGTGATCCGCGCCAAACGCGAAGGCGAGCTCTGGGCGGTAACGCTGCGCGACACGGCAGGGACCGAGGCCATCCATTACGCCCGTGCACTGGTGAATGCGGCAGGGCCTTGGGTTGATCGGCTCTTGGACGAGCAGATCGGGCTCACGCACAGCCATTCGATCCGGCTCGTGCGCGGAAGCCATATCGTCGTTCCGAAACTCTACGACCACGACCGCTGCTATTTCTTCCAAGGCGAAGACGGTCGCATCATCTTCGCCATTCCTTATGAGCAGGATTTCACCCTGATCGGCACCACCGATCAGGACCATGAGGGCGCACCGGAAGCCGCCGCCTGCTCGCAAGCCGAAGCCGATTATCTGCGCGCTTTCGCCGCGACCTATTTCGAAACATCGATCAGCGCGGATCAGATCGTCTGGACCTATTCCGGCGTGCGCCCGCTATACAATGACAGTGCGAGCTCGGCCACGGCCGCGACCCGCGATTATGTGCTCGCGGTCGACCAGCAGGGGGCGCCCTTGCTGAATGTGTTCGGCGGGAAGATCACCACCTACCGCCGCTTGGCCGAGAGCGGCATGGCAAAACTTTCGCCATTCTTCAACGGGTTGAAGCCAAACTGGACCGCCGGCGTGCCGCTGCCGGGCGCAGGCTTCGCGCCCGAGGAGACCACAGCCGAAACGGCGCGGCTCGCAGCAGACTACCCCTTCCTCGGGCAGGCTTGGGCCGAGCGTTTGTTCCGGCATTACGGGCTGGAAGCACGCGCGATTTTGCGTGACGCTGCGCGAATTGAAGATTTGGGTACAAATTTCGGCGCGACTTTGACGCAAGCCGAAGTAGACTGGCTGATGGATCAGGAATGGGCCCGCACCGTGGAGGACGTTGTGTGGCGCCGGACCAAACTGGGGCTCCGCCTCAGCGAGACGGAAAAGACCGCACTCGGCGCCTATATGGCGGCGCGCGCGAAATAAGGCCGTGCTCAACGCGGCTCGGGAGGACATATGACACTGGAACTCAAAGGCGTTTCGAGTTCCGTGGAGGGCCGGAGTCACATCCACCCCACGGACCTGACGCTGCAAAAAGGCACGATGAACGTGCTGCTCGGGCCGACGCTCTCGGGCAAGACCTCGTTGATGCGCCTGATGGCGGGGCTCGATCAGCCCAGCTCCGGCCGCGTCTTCTGGGAAGGCCGCGATGTGACGGGCCAGCGGGTGCAGGAGCGCCGCGTGGCCATGGTCTACCAGCAGTTCATCAACTATCCGGCGATGACCGTTTACGACAACATCGCCTCGCCGCTGCGGATCCAGGGCGCGTCGAAATCCGAGATCGATCGCCGCGTGCATGAAGCGGCCGCGCTGATGAAGCTCGACCAGATGCTCACCCGCAAGCCGCTTGAGCTCTCGGGCGGCCAGCAACAGCGCTGCGCATTGGCGCGGGCCCTTGTGAAGGGCGCAGGCCTCGTCTTGCTCGACGAGCCGCTGGCGAACCTCGATTACAAACTGCGCGAGGAATTGCGCGTGGAGATCCCGAAGATCTTCGAGAAATCGGGCGCGATTTTCGTCTATGCCACCACGGAGCCTGAAGAGGCGCTTCTCTTGGGCGGCCACACCGCCACGCTATGGGAGGGCCGTGTCACCCAGTTCGGCCGCACCGCCGAAGTCTACCGCCAACCCTGCGACATGACGACTGCGCGCGTGTTCTCCGACCCGCCGATGAATTTCGCGCGCGTCGAGAAACGGGGCCATCGCCTCGCGTTCGGGCAAGGGGTGAATGCCCCCGCAGACGGGGTGTTCGCCAACCTGCCGGACGGGATCTACCGCGCGGGCTTCCGCCCCAACCATCTCGAGATCGCGGGTCATCACTCGGGCAGCGCGATCGAACTGCCCTGCACCATTCGCGGCACCGAGGTGACTGGCTCCGAGACCTTCCTGCATCTCAGCCACGGGTCTGACCAATGGGTCGGGCTGGTGCACGGGGTGCATGCGCTGGACGCCGGTGCGGCTTTGACCTGCGCCCTCGACCCCTCCTTCCTCTATCTCTTCACCGAGGACGGGCAGCTTGCCGCCCCCGCCTCCTATGCCTTCGCGGCCTGAGGCGGACCATGGCACAGATCACCCTGCAAAACCTCGCCCACAGCTACAAACCCAACGCCAGCTCCGACGCCGATTTCGCGCTCAAAGCCTTGGATCACGTCTGGCAGAATGGCGGCGCCTACGCGCTCCTCGGCTCCTCGGGCTGCGGGAAATCTACACTTCTCAACATCATCTCGGGTTTGCTCCGCCCCAGCCACGGCCGTGTGCTCTTCGGCGACCGCGACGTGACCGAAGCCGCCACCGCCGAGCGCAACATCGCGCAGGTGTTCCAGTTCCCCGTGGTCTACGACACGATGACCGTGGGCGAGAACCTCGCCTTCCCGCTGCGCAACCGCGGCATGGATCCCGCCTATATCGCCGGACGCGTGCAAGAGATCGCGCGGATGATCGGGATGGAGGAGATCCTCAAGCAAAAAGCGCGCGGCCTCACCGCCGACGCCAAGCAGAAAATCTCGCTCGGGCGCGGCATGGTGCGCGAGGATGTGAACGCGATCTTGTTTGACGAGCCGCTCACCGTCATCGATCCGCATATGAAATTCGAGCTGCGCACCCAGCTCAAGGCCCTGCACCGCGCTTTCGGGCACACGATGATCTATGTGACCCATGACCAGACCGAGGCGCTCACCTTCGCCGACAAGGTGGTGGTCATGTATGATGGGCGCGTGGTGCAGATGGGCACACCCGAAGAGCTGTTCGAGCGGCCGGCGCATAGCTTCGTGGGCTATTTCATCGGCTCGCCGGGGATGAATTTCTTTGATGCCAAAATCGAGGGCCAACGCGCCTTCGTGCAAGGCGTCGAGGTGCCTCTGGGCGCGGCCTACGGGCCAGTTTCAGGCCGCGCCCAGATCGGCATCCGTCCCGAATTCTGCGTTCTCGCCCGCGAAGGCGGCCTGCCCTTCCAGATCCAGCGCATTGAGGATGTGGGACGCCACCGCATCATCCGCGGGACCTGCGGGGACGTGTCGGTGAACGTGACCTTGCCCGAAGGCATGGCCATCGACGCTGAGGCCACTCGGCTCCTCTTCGCGCCCGAGAAGATCAACGTCTACGCCGATGACTGGCGCATCGCCCCGCAGGGAGAGCAGTGATGGACAAGACCCTCAACAACAAGGCCTGGTTCCTCGTCCTGCCGGTTCTGCTGCTCGTGGCCTTCTCGGCCGTGGTGCCGCTGATGACGGTGGTGAACTATTCGGTGCAAGACACCTTCGGCAACAACGAGTTCTTCTGGGCGGGCCTCGACTGGTTCGACGAGATGCTCCATTCGGAACGGATGTGGGATGCGCTCGGCCGTCAGGCGATGTTCACCGCGATCATTCTCGCCATCGAGGTGCCGCTCGGCATTTTCGTGGCGCTCAATATGCCCAAGCGCGGGTTCTGGGCCTCGTTCTGCCTCGTCACCATGGCGCTGCCGCTGCTGATCCCGTTCAACGTGGTGGGCACGATCTGGCAGATCTTCGGCCGCGTCGACATCGGGCTTTTGGGCCATACGCTCGCTGCGCTCGGCATCGACTACAACTACACCAATGATGCGCTGGATGCTTGGGCCACCGTGATCACCATGGATGTCTGGCACTGGACCTCGCTGGTGGCGCTTCTGGCCTATGCCGGCCTGCAATCGATCCCCGAGGCCTATTACCAAGCCGCCAAGATCGATCAGGCCACGCGCTGGGCGGTGTTCCGCTTCATCGAGCTTCCCAAGATGCAGGGCGTGCTGCTGATCGCTGTGTTGCTGCGCTTCATGGACAGCTTCATGATCTATACTGAGCCCTTCGTCGTCACCGGCGGCGGCCCCGGCAATGCCACCACCTTCCTGTCCATCGACCTCGTGAAAATGGCCATCGGGCAATTCGATCTCGGGCCCGCAGCCGCCTTCTCGATCATGTATTTCCTCGTGATCCTGCTGATCTCTTGGGTGTTCTACACGGTCATGACCAATCTCGACAAAGCGGAGGGCAAGTGATGCGCATCCCGACCCGAGGCCTCGTGATGGCCGCCTATCTCACCTTCCTGATGATCCCGATCTACTGGCTGGTGAACATGAGCCTGAAGACCAACACCGAGATCACCGGTGCCTTCACGCTCTGGCCCGAAACCCTCACCTTCGCGAACTACCTGACGATCCTGACCGATCCGAGCTGGTATATGGGCTATGTGAACTCGCTGATCTATGTGGTGCTCAACACCGTCATCTCGATCAGCGTGGCGCTGCCCGCCGCCTATGCCTTCTCGCGCTACCGGTTCTTGGGCGATAAGCACCTGTTCTTCTGGCTGCTCACCAACCGGATGGCCCCGCCTGCGGTTTTCGCGCTGCCCTTCTTCCAGCTCTATTCCTCGGTTGGCCTGTTTGACACCCATATCGCTGTGGCGCTTGCGCATTGCCTCTTCAACGTGCCACTCGCGGTCTGGATCCTTGAAGGTTTCATGCGCGGCGTGCCCAAGGAAATCGACGAGACCGCCTATATCGACGGCTATTCCTTCCCCGCCTTCTTCGGGAAGATCTTCCTGCCGCTGATTGCCTCGGGTGTGGGGGTGGCTGCCTTCTTCTGCTTCATGTTCTCGTGGGTCGAGCTGCTCCTGTCGCGCACCCTCACCTCGGTGAACGCAAAGCCGATCGCCGCCACGATGACGCGCACCGTCTCCGCCTCCGGCATGGATTGGGGCGTGCTCGCCGCCGCGGGCGTGCTCACCATCATCCCCGGTGCGCTCGTGATCTATTTCGTCCGCAACTACATTGCCAAGGGCTTTGCCCTCGGCCGGGTTTGAGGAGATTTCACAATGGCTTGGATGGCCTGGACCCTGCCGACCGCCGCCTTCTTCGGCACCATCGCCCTGCTTTTGGCGCTGTTCACGGTGCTGGCGATCAAATTCCCCGAAACGCCCCGCCTTGGCATCTTGCGTTTCGAAACAACCCGTGGCGACCGGCTGTTCATCAGCCTGCTGGGATCGGGGTTCATCAACCTGATCTGGCTCGCCACCATGGGTGCCCCGCTCTGGGGGGCGCTCGCCCTGTGCCTCGTCTTCGCCTTCGCGGTTTTCGCTTGGGTCTGACGCACGACTATCACCTCGCAGCTCAAAAATTCTCAGGGAGGAGAACATGAAACTGCATCTGACCACCGCCATGGCGCTTGCGCTGATGGCAACCGCACCGGCCTACGCCGGAATCGAAGAGGGCAAAGCCTTCCTCGACAGCGAAATTGGTGATCTCTCGGCGCTCTCGCGCGCCGATCAGGAAGCCGAGTTGCAATGGTTCGTCGACGCGGCCAAGCCCTATGAGGGCATGGAAATCAAGGTCGTCTCCGAGACCATTGCCACCCATGAGTATGAATCGAAAGTGCTGGCTCCGGCCTTCACCGCGCTCACCGGCATCAAGGTCACCCATGACCTGATCGGCGAAGGGGACGTCGTCGAGAAACTGCAAACCCAGATGCAGTCGGGCGAGAACATCTATGACGCTTACATCAACGACAGCGACCTGATCGGCACCCATTGGCGCTACAAGCAGGCCCGCAACCTCACCGAGTGGATGGCAGGCGACGGCAAAGCGGTCACCAACCCCGGTCTCGATCTGGCCGACTTCATCGGCACCAAATTCACCACCGGTCCGGACGGCAAGCTTTACCAGCTTCCCGACCAGCAGTTCGCCAACCTCTACTGGTTCCGTCAGGACTGGTTCTCCGACGAGAAAACCAAGGCTGATTTCAAAGCCAAATACGGCTATGACCTCGGCGTTCCGGTGAACTGGTCGGCCTATGAGGACATCGCGGAATTCTTCACCGGCCGTGACATGAGCTACATCGGCGGTCCGGCCAAGGTCTATGGCCACATGGACTATGGCAAGAAAGACCCGAGCCTCGGCTGGCGCTTCACCGATGCCTGGCTCTCGATGGCCGGTGCCGGCGACAAGGGCGAGCCGAACGGCCTTCCGGTCGATGAATGGGGCATCCGCGTCAACGAGAAGTCGCAGCCGGTGGGCTCTTGCGTCGCCCGTGGCGGCGATACCAATGGCCCCGCTGCCGTCTACTCGATCGAGAAATACATCGACTGGCTCACCAAATACGCGCCTCCGGCAGCCGCAGGCATGGTCTTCTCGGAAGCCGGTCCGGTTCCGGCGCAGGGCGAAGTGGCACAGCAGATGTTCTGGTACACCGCCTTCACCGCTGACATGGTCAAGGATGGCCTGCCCGTGGTGAACGAGGATGGCACGCCGAAATGGCGCATGGCCCCCTCGCCGCATGGCGCCTATTGGGAAGAGGGCATGAAGGTCGGCTATCAGGACGCAGGCTCCTGGACGCTGATGGAAAGCACCCCCGTGGACCGCGCGCAGGCCGCATGGCTCTACGCGCAATTCGTGACCTCCAAAACGGTGGATGTGAAGAAATCGCATGTGGGCCTAACCTTCATCCGCGAATCCTCGATCCAGCACCCGTCCTTCACCGAACGCGCGCCCAAGCTTGGCGGTCTGGTCGAGTTCTACCGCTCGCCCGCCCGTGTGGCATGGTCGCCCACCGGCACCAACGTGCCCGACTATCCGAAGCTGGCGCAGCTCTGGTGGCAAAATATCGGTGACGCCTCCTCGGGCGCCAAAACCCCGCAAGAGGCGATGGACAGCCTCTGCGCCGAGCAAGAGAAGGTGCTTGCCCGCCTTGAGCGCGCTGGCGTGCAAGGCGATCTGGGGCCGAAGCTCAACGAGGAAATGGATGCGCAATACTGGTTCGACCAGCCGGGCGCACCCAAGCCGAAGCTCGAGAACGAGCGCGAGGAGCCGAAGACCGTTGCCTATGACGATCTGATCGCGTCCTGGAAATAACCAAGCAGGGGGCGGGGTTTACGCCTCGCCCCCATGCAGATTAGGCTCAGACCACACGACGAGACCCGGGGGGGGGCATGGACTATATTCTCGCAATCGACCAAGGTACGACCTCGTCGCGCGCCATCATTTTTGACGCAGCGCTCACGCCCATCGCCTCCGCCCAAGAAGAATTCCCCCAGCATTTCCCCGCTTCGGGCTGGGTCGAGCATGATCCGGCTGATCTGTGGTCAACGGTGGCTGCCACCAGCCGTGCCGCTCTAGAGCGCGCGGGGCTCGACGCCAGCGCCATCCGCGCCATCGGCATCACCAACCAGCGCGAGACGACACTGGTCTGGGATCGGCACACCGGCCTTCCGGTCTACAACGCCATCGTCTGGCAAGACCGCCGCACCTCCGAGCTGTGCACCACCCTGCGCGAGGAGGGGTTCGAGGAGATCATCACCGAAAAAACCGGCCTGCTCTGCGACCCCTATTTCTCCGCCACCAAACTGGCTTGGATCCTCGATACGGTAGAGGGCGCCCGCGCCCGCGCCGAGGCCGGCGATCTGTTGTTTGGCACCGTTGACAGCTACCTGATCTGGAAGCTCACCGGCGGGCGCGTGCATGCCACGGACGCGACGAATGCCGCGCGCACCATGCTCTTCGATATCCGCAACCTGCGCTGGTCCTCGACGATCTGCGCAAGGCTCGGCATCCCGATGCGGATGCTGCCCGAAGTCCGCGATTGCGCGGCCGATTTCGGGCGCACCCGTGCCGATCTCTTCGGCGTCGAAATTCCGATCCTCGGCGTGGCGGGCGATCAGCAGGCCGCCACGGTGGGGCAGGCCTGCTTCGCACCCGGCATGATGAAATCGACCTATGGCACCGGCTGCTTCGCGCTCCTCAACACGGGCGCAACGCCGCTGCGCTCGAAAAACCGTATGCTCACCACCATCGCCTATCAACTCGACGGCAAGCCCACCTATGCCATTGAAGGCGCGATCTTTATCGCCGGTGCCGTGGTGCAATGGCTGCGTGACGGTTTGCAGATCATCCGCTCCGCCTCCGAGACCCAAAGCCTCGCGCAGGCCGCCGATCCGGCTCAGGATGTGGTGCTTGTGCCCGCCTTCACCGGCCTCGGCGCGCCCTATTGGAACGCCGAATGCCGTGGCGCGAGCTTCGGCCTCACCCGCGCCACCGGCCCCAAGGAAATCGCTCGCGCGGCGCTGGAAAGTGTGGGCTTCCAGACCCGTGATCTTTGGTCGGCGATGCAGGATGATTGGGCGGCCAGCGGCCTCGCCTCGGCGCAAACCACCTTGCGTGTGGATGGTGGCATGACCGCGAATGATTGGGCCATGCAATTCCTCGCCGATATTCTCGGCGCCGCTGTGGACCGACCTGCTGTGCTGGAGACCACGGCGAAAGGCGTCGCCTGGCTCGCAGGCTACAAGGCAGGCCTTTGCGCCTCTCCGGAGGCCTTCGCGGCAGAATGGGCAGTCGAGCGCACGTTCACACCGCAGATGGATGAGCCTGAGCGCGCGCAGCGCTACAGCCGCTGGCAACGCGCCATTCACGCAACATTGGACTTCGGCTGACCGATGTTCGGCGCGCTTCTCACCCCCGAACGCCTCTCGCTCACCCGCGGCTGCAGTGCCGCCCTGCCCCGAGAGGCGGCGAGCTTTGGCACGCGTGCAGCTCTCGTGCACTCGGCCTCGCTGCCGAAGGCCAGATTGCATCCGATGTTTGACGGGCTCACGGCGGCCGGGATCACGGTGCAAGGCTACGCGTCCTCCGGCGAGCCGGATTTTGCCGGCCTTACCGCAGCGCTGCACCATCTCAAGCCCTTCGATCCGGACTTGGTCATCGCGGTCGGCGGCGGTGCGACCATCGATCTGGCCAAGGCCATTGCCGCGCTGCTGCCCGCCACGGGCGATCTGCTCCGGCATTTCGAGATCGTGGGCGCGGGTGCGCCGCTCGAAGCGGCCCCCCTGCCGATGATCGCGCTCCCCACGACGGCAGGCACCGGCGCTGAGGCCACGAAAAACGCCGTGATCGCGTTCCCCGACCACCGCCTCAAGGTCAGCCTGCGCGATGATCGCATGATCCCGCGGCTGGCGCTTGTGGATCCTGCCCTCACCGACGGCTGCCCGCGTTCGGTGACGCTCGCATCCGGCTTCGATGCGCTGACACAGGTGATCGAACCCTATCTCTGCGCCCGCGCCACCGCGCTCACGGACGCGCTTTGCCGCGATGCCATTCCCCGCGCGATCCCGGCCCTGCGTCGCCTGAAGGAGGGCGAAGATCCGCAGGCCCGCGACGAGATGGCCCGCGTGTCGCTCTTCGGCGGCATCGCCTTGGCCAATGCGGGCCTTGGCGCGGTGCATGGCTTTGCGGGCCCGCTCGGCGGCCAGCTCGGGGCCGCCCATGGCGCGCTTTGCGGCCGGCTTTTGCCGGAAGTCCTGATCGAGAACCGGGCCGCGCTCGGCGCAGACCAGAGCGCGATGGCGGCGCGGTTCGGGGAGGTCGATCATTGGCTTGCCGAAGGCCTTGGCGCGGAGGCTGGCGCGGGCTTTTCCGCGCTGCGTGCCTTTGCCGATGCGTGCGGCCTGCCACGGCTCGCGGCCCTCGGTCTCAGGTCCGAAGCTTTCGCGGAAGCAATCCGCGCCGCCAAAAGTGCCTCCTCCATGCGGGCGAATCCGGTCGTGCTGTCGGACGCTGCACTCGAAGCCATTCTTATACGCGCGCTCTGAGGCAGAGGTTGCGGGCGCTCGGATTGGCGCATACCCTGAGGCGATAGCCTCAGGATCCTCACATGAAACGCGCCAAGATTGACGATATTGCCCGTGAGGCCGGCGTCAGCCGCGCCACGGTGGACCGCGTGATCCATGGCCGCGTGAATGTGCGCTCGGAGACCGCGCAAAAGGTGGCGGCCGCCGCACGCAGGCTCGGCTTCTATGCCACGGGGCTGATAGACCGCAGCCTGGAAAAACCGCTCCCGCGCAGTCTCGGCAATGCGGTCATGGGCGGCGACCAAGAGGGCGGCGAGGGAGGCGGTCTGGGTGTTAGGGGTGGAATTCATAGTGTGCGTCCTTGCGGGGTTGTCTCTGCGGCCCAGGTAGGAGCCCCGCTAGAGTCCTGTAAATGTTAGGTTCTTCGGAAATCGGATGTGAAACTTGGTGCGGATTGAGTCCGCTCAAGGGCTTGGCGCCGCCGCGGGCACAGATTGATTCATTTCGCCGCAGGTCTGGGCTCGAAGAAAAAGACAGATAGCGAGAGGAATAGTTGCATTTACGCAACAGTCCCCAGCCGGTCCAGAACCCGCTTGACCTGTGTCGCGGTCCAGACCCCGCCCCGAGGTGTCGCTATGCCGGCCCCACCTAGGGCCTCTGCGATCTGCGCCAAGGTGGCCCCCGAGGCGCGCATGGGCTGCACCATCGGGCGCACCCGCTCGGCAAAGCTGCGGGCGTCACGCTGGATAGCCTCGTTGCGCTTGCCGGTGGCGTCCCTGAGCCCGCCCAGCTTCTGACCCCGGGCCTTCGCCTCGGCCAGTGCGGCCTTGGTGCGCAGCGAGATGAAGTCCCGTTCCTGTTCCGCCAGCGCGGCATAGATATGAAGCTGGAATTTGTCAGCGTTCGGCATGGAAGCCACCCGCAGCTTGACCTTGGGGTCATCCATCAGCGCGGCGATGAAGGACACGCGGCGGGACAGGCGGTCCAGCTTGGCAACCAGCAACTCGGCCCCGGTGCGGCGGCACAGGTCCAGCGCCTTGCCCAGTTCGGGCCTGTCGTTGTCCCGCCCTGAGGTCACGTCAAGGAACTCGCCCAGAACCTCGAAGGGCGTCTCGGCATAGTTGGAAAGGTAGAGGTCAATGTCCCGGCTCTGGGCCTCAAGCCCCAGCCCGGAGCGGCCTTGTTCTTCAGTGCTGACACGGCGGTAAGTGACGAACTGGCGCACGGCTGCGGCCCCCTGTTTGATCTGTCGGGGGCAAGGTGAGGCGGAGAATATCAAATGTCAACGTTCGTTGTGAATGTAAAATGGTGAGCGCGGATCTGTTGGCACCGATGCAGAAGGTGCGCCTATTTGGGTGTTCGGGGGCGCCGGGGCGTGTCGGGTCTGCCGTCGAAGTCATGTCCGCCGTGCGTCTTGGAGCGGAACGGAAGGGGGTGTGGGTGGCCTTCTGGCAGCTCGGCAAGTGCGGGGCGCGGGGTGGCACGGGGGGGCGCGGCGGATCAGTTCGGTTGAGGTGCCGTCTCAGATTTTTCCGGCGAAATGTGCGATCCGGTGCAGAATTTGCGCTGGCGCTTGCTGGGCGCTTGTCCTCGCGTCGGCACACAAACTGACCACGCCAAGCACACACCGAAAATCTGCGGAACGCAAAGAAAGTCGTAAGTCTTTGAAAAATAATTAAATCGAGCCGATATGGTCGGTTTGATTTAATGCAGATACGCCCTTCACCGGCACCACGAAATTCAGGCGGTTGGTTGTCGCAAGACACCAGCCGCCTTTTTCATTTGCGCGGCGGGCGGCGCGGGTCTAGCTTCAATCAAACGATTGATTGAGTCGCCATGCTGAACGCCGACCCCCCTCTCGAAGAACCCCAGGGCACCGTGCGCGCGTTGCTCGAGGCGGGGCTCTTGCTGTTCGGCACGCAAGGCTTCGCGGGCACCTCGACGCGCGATCTGGCCGCGCGGGCGCAGACCAATGTCGCCTCGATCGCCTATCATTTCGGCGGCAAGGAGGGGCTGCGCGAGGCCTGCGCGCGCGAGTTCGTGCGCCGCCTCGGCGCGGTTTTCGCGCAGATCCCGCCGCTCGCCGAGCAAAGCCCGGAGGCCGCGGCCGAGGCGATCCGCCAGATCCTGCGGCAGATGGCGCGGTTTGCGCTCACCTCCGAGGCCGCGCGGGCGCTCGTCAGCTTTGCGCTGCGCGAGATCGCCGAGAACGGGCGCAGCGCCGAGATCATTTACGAGAACCTGATCCGCCATGTGCAGGAGCGGCTCTGCGCCCTCTGGGCGATGGCGACGGGCGAGGACCCGGGCGCCGAATCGGTGCGGCTGCGGGTGTTCACCTTTCTCGGGCAGATGCTCTACTTCCGGATCGGCGGGCCGATCGTCACGCGCCATCTCGGCTGGGCCGAGATCGGGCCGGAGGAGGCGGAGCGGATCCTCGACATTCTGATCGGCAATTTCGACGCGGCCCTCGCGGCGGCGAGGAGGACATGATGTTTCTATGTGCGATTGGGCTGGTTTCGGGTCTGATTTCGGCCTGCGCGGCGCCGGAGCCGCTGGCGACGGGCTATGTCGAGGGGGATTATGTGCGCATGGCGCCGGTGGCGGTGGCGCAGGTCGAGAGCCTTGCGGTGGCGCGCGGGTCGCGGTTTGTGAAGGGCGATGTTCTGGGCGAGATGGAGCGGCGCGACGCGGTGATCGCGCAGGGCCAGGCGGAGGCCGCCCTGGCCGCGGCGCGGGCCACGCTCGAGAACCTGCGCGAGGGCGCGCGGCCCGAGGAGATCCGGGTGATCGAGGCATCGCTCGTTTCGGCGCGGGCGTCTTTGGCGGAATATGAGCGCAGCCTCGCGCGGATCGCGGCGCTGGCCGACAAGGGCTCGGCGGCGCAATCGGCGCGCGAGGATGCGGCGACCGCAGTCTCGGTCGCGCAGGCGAAAGTGGCGGAAATAGAGGCTAATCTGGCGGTGGCGCGGCTGCCGGCGCGGGCCCAGCAGATCGCCGGCGCCGAGGCCAATGTCCGTGCGGCGGAGGAGGCGCTGGCGGCGGCGCGCTGGGCTTTGGAGAAGCGCGCGCTCGTGGCGCCGGCGGATGGGGTGGTGAGCGATGTGATCCGCCTGCCCGGCGAGATCGCGGGGCCCTCGGCGCCGGTGCTGACGATCCTGCCAGATGGGGCGGTGAAGCTGCGCCTTTATGTGCCCGAGGCGCAGATCGCCGGCCTCGCGCCGGGGCGCGCGCTTGCGGTCGAATGTGACGGCTGCGCGGAGGGGATCCGGGCGCGGGTGAGCTATATTGCCGACGGGCCCGAGTTCACGCCGCCGGTGATCTACTCGCTGCAAAACCGCCAGAAGCTCGTCTACATGGTCGAGGCGCGGCCCGAGGGGGCTGTGGCGCTCAAGCCCGGGCAGATCGTCTCGGTCGGCTTGATCGAGGCCGGAAAATGAGCGCGGCGCCCGCGATTTCGGTGACCGATCTCGTCAAGCGCTACGGCGCGCGGACGGTGGTCGACCGCGTTTCGCTCGAGGTGGCGCGGGGCGAGATCGTCGGGTTTCTGGGCCCGAACGGCTCGGGCAAGACCACGACGATCCGGATGATGTGTGGCTTGCTCACCCCAGATGGCGGGGTGGGAAACGTGCTCGGCCACGATATCTTGCGCGATCAGCGCCAGATCAAGCGCGAGGTCGGCTATATGACCCAGCGCTTCAGCTTCTATGAGGATCTCACCATCGAGGAGAACCTCCAGTTCGTCGCGGGGATCTTCGGGCTGGGCGCCGCGGCGGTGCGCGACACGCTGGCCGATCTCGGGCTGAGCTCGCGCAAGGGCCAGCTCGCGGGCTCGCTCTCGGGGGGCTGGAAACAGCGGCTCGCGCTCGCGGCCTGTATCATGCACCGCCCGCAGCTTCTGATGCTCGACGAGCCGACCGCGGGCGTCGACCCGAAGGCGCGGCGCGAGTTCTGGGACGAGATCCACCAGCGCGCGGCCGACGGGCTGACGGTGCTCGTCTCGACCCATTACATGGACGAGGCCGAGCGCTGTCACCGGATCAATTATATCGCCTATGGCAAGCTCATCACCCATGGCACGGTGGCCGAGGTGGTGCGCGATGCGGGGCTGACGACCTTTGTTCTCGAGGGGCCGCGGGTCGCCGAGGCGCAAAGGATGCTCGCCCGCGCGCCCGGCGTCGACCAGGTCGCGCCCTATGGGAACACGCTCCATGTCATCGGGCGCGAGGCGGGCGCGCTCGAGGCTGCGGCGCGCGAGGCCGCTGCGGCGACCGGGTGCCGCCTGTCGCCCGCCGAAACCAGCCTTGAGGATGTCTTCATCCAGCTCATGGGCGCCGCCACGGATAACATGCAATGAGCCGCTTTCTCTCGCTGCGCCGGCTGCGCACCATCATCCGCAAGGAAGCGATCCAGATGCGCCGCGACCGGATCACCTTCGCGATGATGCTCGGCGTGCCGCTGATGCAGCTGATGCTCTTCGGGTTTGCGATCAACAATGATCCGAAGGGCCTGCCGGCGGCGCTGGTGGCGCCGGTGCAGGACCGTTACACCCGCGCGATCGTCTCGGCGCTCGAGCTCACCGGCTATTATCGGTTCACCGCGCCGAACGCGAGCGCGGCGGAGGCCGAGGCGATGATCGCGGCGGGGGAGGTGAGCTTTGTCGTGACCGTGCCCTCGGATTTCGGGCGCCGGGTGGAGCGGGGCGAGCGGCCGCAGATCCTCGTCGAGGCGGATGCCTCGGACCCGGCGGTGGCCTCCGGCGCGATCGGCACATTGGGCACGGTGGCGGCGCAGGCGCTCTTGCGCGAACAGGGCACAGAGGCCGCGGCGGCGGCGGCCGCGACACAAAATCTCGAGGTCGTGACCCATAAGCGCTACAATCCCGAGGGGGTCACCGCCTATAATATCGTGCCGGGCCTGCTGGGCGTCATCTTGCAGATGACCATGGTGATGATGACCGCGATGGCGCTGACCCGCGAGACCGAGCGCGGCACGATGGAGAACCTGCTGTCGATGCCGGTCACGCCGATCGAGATCATGCTGGGCAAGGTCTTGCCGTTTTTCGTGGTGGGCGCGGTGCAGGTGGTGGTGATCCTGACGGCGGCGAAGGTGATCTTCGGCGTGCCTTTCGTGGGCAGCCTCGGCCTGCTGATCGGCGGCGTCTTCATCTTCGTGATGGCGCTGGTGATCCTCGGCTATGTCTTCTCGACGCTCGCCAAGACGCAGATGCAGGCGATGCAGCTCACCTTCTTCTATTTCCTGCCCTCGATCCTGCTCTCGGGGTTCATGTTCCCCTTCGCGGGGATGCCGGTCTGGGCGCGCGCGATCGGCGAGACCCTGCCGTTGACGCATTTTCTGCGCCTCGTGCGGGGGGTGATGCTGAAGGGCGCGACGCTGTGGGACGTCGCGCAGCCGATGGTGGTGCTTGCGGGGTTCGTGGTGATTTTCGCCGCGCTCGCGCTCAGCCGGTTCCGCCAGACGCTCGATTGATCAGCGCATCAACAGGAGCGGCACCTTGCAGGAGCGGATCATCGCCGTGGTCGTCGAGCCGATGATCAGGTTGCGGATCCGCGAGTGCCCATAGGCGCCCATCACCACCATCTCGAAGCCCTCGTCCTCGACGAGCTTGCCGAGCACCGCATCCGGGCTGCCGGCCAGCAGACGGGTTTCCGCCTCGATCCCGGCGGCGGCAAGGAGGGCTTGGGCGTCCTTCAGGCTGCGCCGCGCCATCGGGTTATCGGCGCCGACGCGGACGACCAGGACCTTGAGCCCGGCAAAGAGCGGCGAGCGCGAGAGGTGATCGACCGCCTTCATCGCCGAGGGGCCGCCGTCATAGGCGATCAGCACCTTTTCGACCGGCTTGAAGGCGCGCGCGCAGACGAGCACGGGTTTCTTCGCCGCGCGGACGATGCGTTCGAGGTTCGAGCCGAGATGCTCCATCGCCATGTCGGCGTTGACCCCGCGCTTGCCGATCAGGATCACGCGCGCGTCGTCTTCGCGCTCGGCGAGCGTTTCGAGCAGCTCGCCCTGGCGCAGCTCGGTGGTGACATTGGCCACCCCCGCGCGGGCCATGATCTCGGCGGCGTCGTCGAGGATCGCGCGGCCGCGATGGGCGACGAGCTTGGCGCGTTGCTCATCGAGCGTGGCGAGCTCCGCCATCAGCGCCGAGCGCGCGCCGAGCTCGATCTGGCCCGAGAGATCGGAGGGCGCGGCGCCTGCGCGGCCGAGCAGGTGGATGATCTCGACCGGCGCGTCGATGCGCCCGGCGACCCAGGCCGCGGTCTCGCAGATGCTGGCGGAATAGATCGAGCCGTCGATGAAGGCGATGATCTTGCTCATGGGGTCCTCTCAATGCGCCAGAATCTTGTCGGCGGCGCCGGGTTTGTCATGTATCGCTAGCTTGTCCACGAGCGTTTCGGAAGCCTCGTTGAGGCCCGTCACGCGCACCCTCGCGCCTTCGCGGCGGAATTTCAACACCGCCATATCCAGCGCCGCGATCGAGGAGATATCCCAGATATGCGCGCGGGAGACGTCGATCACCACCTCCTCGAGGATTTCGCGGAAATCGAAGGCGGCCATGAAGGCCTCGGTCGAGGCGTAAAAGAGTTGGCCCTCGATGATATAGGTGCGGGTGCGGCCATCGGCGGAGAGCTCGGAGCGGGTGCGGAAGAGCTGGGCGATCTTGGCGGAGAAGAAGATCCCCGAAAGCAGCACGCCCGCGAGCACGCCGAGCCCGAGGTTATGGGTCCAGACCACGGTGACCACGGTCGCGAGCATCACCGCCGAGGAGGAGCGCGGGTGGCTGCGCAGATCGCGCAGCGACGACCAGGAGAACGTGCCGACCGAGACCATGATCATGATCGCGACGAGCGCGGGCATCGGGATCTGGCTGACCCAATCGCCCAAGGCCACGCAAAAGACGAGCAGCATCACCCCCGCGACGAAGGTCGAAAGCCGCCCGCGCCCGCCCGATTTCACGTTGATCATGCTCTGCCCGATCATCGCGCAGCCCGCCATGCCGCCGATGAAGCCAGTGCCGAAATTGGCCAGCCCCTGGCCGATGCACTCCATGTTGCGGTCCGAGCGGGTGTCGGTGAGGTCGTCGACGAGGTTTTGCGTCATCAGGCTCTCGAGCAGGCCCACCACCGCAACCGCGAGCGCATAGGGGAAGATGATCGCCAGCGTCTCGAAGGTCAGCGGGATATCGGGGAGCAGGAAGACCGGCAGCGTATCGGGGAGAGCGCCCATGTCGCCCACGGTATGGACATCGAGCCCGAGGCCAAGGGTGAGCGCGGTGAGCGCCACGATCGCCACGAGCGGCGAGGGCACGGCGCGGGTGAGGCGCGGGAAGAGGTAGATGATCGCGAGCGCGGCGGCCACGAGCGGGTAGGTGAGAACCGGCACGCGGCGCGGGTCGAGCTCGGGGAGCTGCGCGAGGAAGATCAGGATCGCGAGCGCGTTCACAAAGCCGGTCATCACCGATTTCGAGACGTATTTCATCACGAATCCGAGCCGCAGGAGTCCCGCGCCGATTTGCAAAACGCCAGTCAGGATCGTCGCGGCGAGCAGATATTGCAGCCCGTGATCACGCACCAGCGTCACCATCAGCACCGCCGTCGCCGCCGTCGCCGCCGAGATCATCCCCGGCCGGCCGCCGGCGATCGCTGTGATCACAGCGATCGAGAAGCTCGCGTAGAGGCCGACTTTCGGGTCTACTCCGGCGATAATCGAGAAAGCGATGGCCTCGGGGATCAGCGCGAGGGCGACAACGAGGCCCGAGAGAATGTCGGCGCGCGGCGCGGCGAGCCACTGGCGGCGATAGCGTTCAAAGGAAAACGTCAAAATCCTGTCCCTTGCCGCGCCGAGGAGGGCGGTCATCTGATCGAGGCTGCGGGGATCGGCCGGGGAGAGGCCGGGTTTCTTCGGGCTTAAAGGCTGGGGGCGGGCTTGCCAACCCGCCTTGGCGTTGCGGATCGGGCGCGCATCGGCCAAGGTGGCGCAAAAGGGGGGGCAATGGCGGCGCTTGCGGGGTTCTTGTGGCGGTTCATCGACCGGCTGGTTGCGACCAATCTCTCGCTGACCGCCGCGGGGGTGGCGTTTTACGCGATGCTGGCGGTGTTCCCGGGGATCACGGCGACGATCGGCATCTGGAGCGCCTTTGCCGACCCCGGCGTGATCCAATCCTATCTGCGGGTGGCGGATGATTTCATCCCGCCCGAGGCGTTCGAGATCCTCAACAGCCAGATCATGGCGCTCTTGGTGGTTCCGCGCGAGGCGCTGGGCTGGAAAACGCTGGTCTCGATCGGCGTCGCGCTGTTCTCGACACGGGCGGGGGTGGGCGCGTTGATCACGGCGCTCAACGTCATCCATGGCACGCGGCCGCGCACCACGGTCTGGAGCTATGTCTTCGGGTTTCTGATGACGCTCGCGCTCGTCGCGGTGATGATCGCGGCGCTGGCGACGATTGTCGTCGTGCCGATCGCGATCAACTTCCTGCCGTTCCATTGGCTGACGGATTGGCTCTCCTCGGGGCTGCCCTGGGGGGCGATGCTGCTCTTGATGTTCACCGCGCTTGGCATCCTCTACCGCTACGGGCCGAACACGGCGGGCAAGCGCGATCCGATCCTGACCTTCGGGGCGGTGCTGGCGACGCTGGTCTGGGCGGCGGCCTCGCTCGGGCTGACCTTCTACCTCGCGAATTTCGGCGCCTATAACAAGATCTACGGCTCGATCGGGGCGGTGATCGCGCTGATGATGTGGCTCTATTTCTGCACGTTTTCGGTGCTTTTGGGGGCGGCGCTGAACGCCGAGCTCGCCTCCGGGACGGCGCCCCCGAAGGGGCGCCCCGAGGATCAGAAGAAGGCCTGAAGCCCGGTGATCGCGCGGCCGAGGATCAGCGCATGCACGTCATGGGTGCCCTCGTAGGTGTTCACCGTCTCGAGGTTGACCATGTGGCGGATCACCTGGAACTCGCCCGAAATGCCGTTGCCGCCATGCATGTCGCGGGCGTTGCGCGCGATCTCGAGCGCCTTGCCGCAGTTGTTGCGCTTGATGATCGAGATCATCTCCGGCGCGGCATTCGCGTCATCCATCAGCCGGCCGACCTGCAGACAGGCCTGCAGCCCGAGCGAGATGTCGGTGAGCATATTGGCGAGCTTGAGCTGGAAGATCTGGGTCTGTGCCAGCGGTTTGTTGAACTGCTTGCGGTCGAGCCCGTATTGGCGCGCGGCATGGAAGCAGAACTCGCCCGCGCCCATCACGCCCCAGGCGATGCCGTAGCGCGCCCGGTTGAGGCAGCCGAACGGCCCCTTGAGCCCCTCGACATTCGGAAGGAGCGCGTCCTCGCCGACCTCGACCCCCTCCATCACGATCTCGCCGGTGATCGAGGCGCGCAGGCTGAGCTTGTTGGCGATCTTCGGGGCGGAGAGGCCTTTGAGACCCTTTTCCAGCACAAAACCGCGGATCTTGCCGCCATGCGCCTCGGATTTCGCCCAGACCACGAAGACATCCGCGATCGGCGCGTTCGAGATCCACATCTTGGTGCCATTGAGCACATAGCCGTTGGCGGTTTTCTTCGCCGTGGTCTTCAGGCTCGCCGGGTCCGAGCCCGCATCCGGCTCGGTCAGGCCGAAACAGCCGATCCACTCCCCCGAGGCGAGCTTGGGCAGATATTTGCGCCGCTGCTCCTCCGAGCCATAGGCGTAGATCGGATACATCACGAGGCTCGACTGCACCGACATCATCGAGCGATAGCCCGAATCGACCCGCTCGATCTCCCGCGCGACGAGGCCATAGGCCACATACGAGGCGCCGAGCCCGCCGTATTCCTCGGGCACGGTCACGCCAAGAAGCCCCATCTCGCCCATTTCGCGGAAGATCGCAGGGTCGGTTTCTTCCTTGGCAAAGGCCTCGATCACGCGCGGTTGCAGCTTTTCTTGCGCATAAGCGCGCGCCGCATCGCGCAGCATCCGCTCTTCTTCGGCCAGCTGACCGTCGAGGCGGAAGGGGTCTTCCCAGTCGAAGCGACCGAGATCAGGGGCATCTTTGGGTTTCAGGCTCATCGGATCCTCCGGTTCTTTGATGCTTTTTGCGCCTTTTTTAGCCGGCAATCCAACGCTATTCTGGCCTTAATCAATGCATAAAGCTCATAGATGACCCTCCCGCGCCGCTACCTGCCCTCGATCTCGCAACTCTCCGCCTTCGAGGCGGTCTGTCGGCTCGGCTCGACCGCGGCGGCGGCGCGTGAGCTCAACCTGACCCAAGGTGCGGTCAGTCGGCTTGTCCAGCATCTCGAGGGGCAGCTTGGCCAGACGCTGTTTCGGCGCGAGGGGCGGCGGCTCGTGCCGAGCGAGCCCGCGCTCGTCTATGCGCGCGAGGTGCGCAAGGGGCTCGAGCTGATCGCGCGGGCGTCGCTCGGGCTGCGGGCGAACCCGGGGGGCGGGGTGCTCAACCTCGCGATCTTGCCGACCTTCGGCACGCGCTGGCTCGCGCCGCGGCTGGGCGATTTTCTGGCGAAAAATCCGGGCGTGACGCTCAATCTCGGCACCCGGATGCGGCCCTTCGATTTCGCGACCGAGAGCTTCGACGCCGCGATCCATTTCGGCACGCGGCCCTGGCCGGGGGCGGAGCATCTGCCGCTCTTCGAGGAGCGTTTGCTGCCGGTTTGCGCGCCGGGTTACGCGGCGGCGCACCCGATGCTGGGCCCGAATGATCTACAAGAACAGGCTCTGTTACAGCTTGAATCGCGCCCGAATGCCTGGGGGGCGTGGTTTGCGCAAAACGGTGTCGAGCGGCCGCGGATCCAGGGGATGATGTTCGATCAATTCGCGCCGATGATGCAGGCAGCGGTGCATGGCGTGGGCGTCGCGCTGTTGCCGGAGTTTCTGGCGCAGCCCGAGATCGAAGAGGGCCGGCTCGTGCGTGCGCCCGGTGGGCCGGTCTCGGGGATCGGCTCCTATTATCTCGTCTGGCCGAGCGAGGGGCCAAGCCCGCCCGCGCTCGAGGCCTTCAAGATCTGGATCGCGGGCGCGGCTCAATAATCCTTCTCGAAGTAGATCCCAAGCCCGCTTGTGCCGTCCGAGCCCACCGTGCCGCGCGCGGTCAGGTTGCGGGTCACGTCGAGGTTCAGGTTGATCTCCGTCGTGCCGCCGCTGCCGATCGCGACATCGGTATAGAGGTTTTGCGACAGATATTTGCCGACGCGCAGCGTGGTCGCCCCGGTCTCGTCGGCGCCAACGTCGAGATCGTCGAGGCCGAACCCTTGCCGCAGTTTCGAGACGATCCCGTCGCCGCCCTTGCCGGCGAGCGAGGCGACGGCGGAGGCGAGTTGGGCGGCCTGAAAGGCGGAAAGATTGCTGAGCCCGTGGTTGAAAAGCAGCCGGGCGAGCACCTCTTCCTCGGGCAGTTCGGGCGCGGAGGTGATGGTGAGCGCGGGCTCCGAGGCGGGCCCTTCGAGCGCGAGTGTGATCACATAATCCTCCTGCTCGGTCGTTGCCTTGAACATGATCCAGGGCACCAGCGCCCCTTGCAACGCCACCTGGCCCTCGCTCAGCGTGAACCGCTTGGCGAGAATGTCGAGCCGGCCGCGGATCAGGGAGAATTCGCCGATCGGCACGATGTTGGAGGTGGTGCCGCTCAGCCGCAGGCTGCCGCCGAGCTCGGCATCGAGGCCGCGCCCGCGCACGAAGATCTGGTTGGGCGCGTCAATGGTCACGTCGAGGCCGAGTCCGGCCGAGTTAGAGCCTGTTTTGGAGCTTTCCGTCTTGAGAATACCGGCGCGGACACGGGTCGCGCGCGCGGCGGTGGGCTCGTTGATGTGGCTGACCTCGGGGATCGCGGAGGGGCCGCCGACACTCGCGCTGGGGACGCGGATCTCGGTTTTGTCGAGGGTCAGCCGGCCGCTGAGCCGCGCGTTCGACGGCAGCGTTCCGGCAAGTTGCAGCGCGCCGGAGATGCGGGTGTCATAAAGCTCGGGGTCGCGCAGCCGGGCGCGATCGAGTGTGATCACAAGGTCGCTGCGCAGGGGCGCGGCGAGCGAGATAGGCCCGCTGAGGGTGAGCGCGCCGCCGCCCTCGATCGCCGCGCGGGCATCGAGAGTGAGCCGCCCGGAGGCCAGCGCGGCCTGCGCGATGATATTCTCGAGCGCGAGGCCTAGCGCGGGGGCGACGAGGCGCGCGTCGCTGGTCGTGATCTTGCCGCTCAGCGCGTCGAGCCCCGGCGCGCCGGCCAGCCGCAGATCGAAGCTGAGCGGCCCCTGAACCGAGCGGGGGGCGATGAAGCTATTGGCGAGGGCGGCCTCGGCCTTGCCGGTCACCGTCAAATCCGCCCGAGCGAAGGTCTGATCGAGCGTGCCGGCGATTTTTGCGGAGCTATTGCCCGGCCCGGTCGCCGCCAGATCGAGCCGATATCGGCCATTTTCGTCGACCGCGATGCCGCTGAGCCGCAGCGGGCCGGGGAAGCCCGGTGCGAGAAGTGCCGCGTTCGCGAGCTCTGCGGCGAGGGTGAGATCCGTGCGCCCGGCGCCCGGTTTGCCAGCGCCCTTGATGGTGAGCTGCGGCGTTTTCAGATCGAGTGCCTGCAGGGAAATTCGTCCGTCGGAGCGCAGGGCCTTGGCGGAAAACTGGCTCTGTCCCGCCAGAATCCGGTCCAACGCATCGGTGCCGATGGCCAGACCCGCGCCGGTCCCGGTGAGTTCGATCTCCTGGCCGGCGGCGGTTTCGGCAAGGCTTGCCTTGGCCTCGAGCGCGCCGCGCAGACCGCCGCCCATCACCGAGAGATCGGCCAGTTTTGCCGTCGCGCTGAGCTGGTTCTCGCCGGTTTTCAACAGGCCGGCGGCTTCGGCCGTGAAAGTGGTGGCATTCGCGGTGATTTTGCGCAGGGCGAGGCCGTTTTCGTCGCGTCGGGCCGAGAGGATCAGGCGCGAGACGCCTTTGAGGAGGTTGTCGAGGCGCGGCTCATTCAGGGCGAGATTGGTGCCGACGAGTTCGGCGGAGAGATCGAAGGCGCCGGTCAGCACGGTTGCCGAGCCGCGCACCGCGCCCTCGATCGCGCCGTCCAGCGGGCGCTTGGCGAGGCGCGAGAGGTTGCGCAGCGCGCTGTGCGCCACGGTGACCTCGCCGGTCGCGATCAGGCCCTTCGAAAGATCGGCAAGCTGCACGCGGCCATCGAGCACCATGTCGCGCGCCTCGAGATGGAGCAGCGGCAGGTTCAGAGGCCCGCCTTTTTGCCAAAACAGGGTCGATTTTGCCGTGATCCGAGGCCCGATCGCCTCGCTCAGCGCGGGGTCGGTCAGGGTGATGTCCTCGGCGACGAGGCGCAGGGTGCCGCCCAGCGTCGGGCGCGTGCCGTCGGGCTGGCCGATCCGGCCGGAGCCGCTCAGAAGCACGCGGCCGACCGTGCCTTCCGCGCGGCGCAGCGCCGCGATATCCCCGTCGATCCGCCAGCCATCGCCGGTTTTCTGGTCGTAGCGCAGATGGAGATTGGCCGATCTCACCCAGGTTTTCGCGCCGTTGAGCGGCAGGAGGATGTCCCCCTCGCCCTCGGTGGCGATCTTGAGGCCGAGATCGGCGGTTTCCGGCAGGCCCGAGGGCAGCAGGCGCGCCGCGCCGGTGAGTTCGACTGCCGCGCCCGTGAAGGTGAGGTCCGAGAGGGCGAGCGCGCCGGTTGTGCTGCGCCGCGCGGTGACGCTCAGACGGGCGGCGGGGCCGAAGAAATCGCGGTATTCGGGCAGGAATAGAGCCGAAATATCGCCCTGCAGCTTGGCGTCGATCTGGCTTGCGAGCCCCTCTTTTGCAAGCGCCGCGCCGGAGGTCACGCTCACCTCGCCGCTGACCCGGCGGGTGCCGTCGGTGCTCAGCGCGATGCCGGCGGCGTAATTGCTGATCGGCCCAGCGCCGGAGACCGCGAGCGTCATCGCCGGTGCGCCGGGCAGGCCGAGCCGCGTGGCGAGAAAGCCGCCCGCCCCCTCATCGACGAGGAAATCGAGCGAGAGTTGCTGGCTGGTGTTGGCATAGCCGGCGGTGAGGGTGATCAGGCCCTTTTTCCCGTCGATGCGCTCAAGCCGCAGGTTGGCGTTGCCAGCGCCGCCCGCGAGCGACATCGCGCCGCTGAGCGAGACCGACATCGCCTCGCCCAGAACCGGTGCGCCCAGGGTGAGTTTGTCGGCGCGGATCTTGCCGATATCGACCGAGAGCGGAAGGTCGGGGAGGGCGAAGGGTTTGGCCTCGGGCGCGGGGGTCTGCGCGGCGCTGCCGGGCAGGCGCGGCAGGTCGATCTCGGCGGCGCTGAGCTCATCGATCTTGATGTGGCCGGCGAGAATTGCGGCTCTATTCCACGCCAAAGCGCCGTTTTTGATGGTGATCCAGGTGCCGTTTTCATCGGTGATGCTGAGCGTGTCGAAGGTTGCGCGCGACGAGAGCGCGCCGGCGAAGCCTTCGAGGCGGATGCTGCGGCCGGCGCCGGAGAGTTTGTCCTCGATCAACGCGGTGAGATAATCGCGGTCGCGGGCGGTTTCCTCGGCGGAGACGGCGGGTGCGGCGGGGGCGGGGGTGCTGTCCTGGGCGACGGCGGCGAGCGGCGCGAGGGCGAGCAGCAGCAGGGCGAGATATTTGCGCATCAGAAAGCCTGCCCGATTCCGAGGTAGATCTGGGCGCCGTCGCGGGTCGAGCCGCTGACGGGGCCGGCGATGTCGAGGCGGATCGGGCCGATGCCGGTCTTGTAGCGCAGGCCGATGCCCGCGCCGGAATGCCACTCGCCCGAGGTGTAATCCGATAGGCCGATGTAGCCCGCGTCGGCGAAGGCGACGAGGCCGATGGATTTGGTCACCCCGCTGCGCAGCTCGCCCGAGAAGCCGAGGAAACGCGCGCCGCCGCTGCGCAGGGTGCCGCCGTTCAGCACGTTGACGCCGAGCGATTCGAAGGGTTGGCCGCGCACGGTGCCGCCGCCGCCCGAGTAGAAGAGATAGTCGCGCGGCGTGTCCTCGAGGCTCGGGCCGAAGACGCCGCCGATCTGGGCGCGGCCGGCGAGGACGAAGCGCGCCTCGGCATCGAGCGCGCGATAGGCGCGGAAATCGCCCGAAAGGCGCGCGCCGGAGCCGGTGTCGCTCAGCCCGTAGAAGGGGGTGAGCTCGAGTTTGCCGTAATAGCCGCGGGTGGCGTCGGTGGCGCTGTCGCGGTTGTCCCAGGTGGCGGTGAGGGGCAGGGCGATCTGGCGGAAGAAGGTCTGGCCGCTCGCATCGGTCACCTTCGACCAGCCGTAGGCGACCCCGGCCGAGCCGGTCAGGCGCGGGTTGAAGATATGATCCAGGCCGAAACCGAGACGAAAACTGGTCTCGTCATAGTCATCCCCGCTGGTCTTCTCGAGCAGGGTTTCGAGATAGGCGGAGGTGTCGGGGGTGAAGGTCGCGGGGCGGTCGAGGCGCGCGCCGAGGCTGTAATCGGCCGCGCCATTGGTGCCGCCGATGCCGGTCACTTCGGCGTCGAAGCGCAGCCGTTCGCCGCCGCCCAGAAGGTTGCGGTGCAGCCAGTAGCCCGAGAGGTTCAGGCCCTCGGTTGTGGATAACTCGGCGCCGAAGCCGAAGCGGCGGGGCTTTTCCTCGACCACGGCGAGGGTGGTGTCGAGGGTGTTGCCCGGGCCGATCGCCTCATCCTCGGTCAGGCTGACGGAGGAGAAAATGCCGGTGCGGCGCAGGCGGGTGCGGACCTCGTCGAGCCGCTCGGGGGAGTAGCGCTTGCCTGCGGGGAAGCCCGCGATCGCGGCGATCCGCTCGGGGCGCATCCGCTCATAGCCCTGCATCTGCATCTTGCCGAAGGTCAGCACGGGGCCCGGGTCGAGGGTGATGCGGGCGTCGAGGGTGGCGTCGCGGTGTTGGGCGGCGAGGCTTTGCGCGGCGACGCGGGCCTTGGCGTGGCCATCGTCGCGCCAGCCCTCGACGGCCGCGGTCGCGGCTTTCACGATCACGCCCGAGCTTGCGATCTGGCCCGCGCGATAGCCCTCGGGGAGCACGGTTTTGGCTGCAACAGGGTCGATTTCGGCGCGGGAGAAGTGGAACTGCGGGCCCGGGATCACGGTGATCGCGACGCTGTCGAGGCGGGTGGGGATATTGAGCGCGGCGATCTCGGCGGCTTCGCGGCCGTTCACCCGGATCGAGATGACCGGGCCGTAATAGCCCTCATCATAAAGCGCACCGATCAGGCGGGCGTAATCTGCGCGGGCTGCGGCGAAGATCTCCTGGATATCGGTGGTGCCCTGATCCTGGGCGGCCTGGGTCAGCGAGGCGGCCTTGAGGCGCGTTTGCAGCGCCGCGCCGGCGCCGGGGGCCTCGAAGCTGAACCCGTCAAAAGCCTGCGCCGACCCGGCCACCGCCAGAGCCACCGCCGCGCCCGCACAGATCGTCGCAAGTTTCCGCACACCCAACCCCTCTCGCATCCCGGGGCAGAGTCGCAGCATTGGCGGGGGAATTCCAGAGCGAAGCCGCCCTTTCGGCGCCTTTCGGCCCAGCCGCGGGCTCAGCTGCGCAAAAGCGTGCCGAAAATGCGGTCCATGTGGCTCGAGAGGTAGAGCGCGAGCCATTGCGAGAAGCGGGCGGGGTGGCGTTTGACCTCGGCGGCGAGGTCATAAAGCCCGACCCAGCGGACATCCTCGACCTCCTCCGGGTCCGGCGCGATCGCCATGCCGGGGCGGGCATAGGCGAGGTAGATCTCGACGACCTCATGCTCGATCAACCCGCCGCCGACATCGGCGCGATATTCGAGCCGGTCGGCATGGGCGGGGTAGAGGCCGGTGATCCCGAGCTCTTCGCGCAGGCGGCGCACGGCACATTCCTCCGGGCGCTCGCCCCATTGCGGATGGGTGCAGCAGGTGTTCGACCACAGGCCCGCCGAATGATACTTGCCCGCTGCGCGGCGCTGGATCAGCACCTTCTCGCCGTCCATCACGAAGATCGACACCGCCTTGTGGCGGAGCCCCTTGCGGTGCACCTCCAGCTTGTCGACGGGGGTCAGCTCATCGCCGACCCAGGCGGGAATTTGTTCGGTCATGCTCCGGTCCGGAAATTGAGGACGCCGCCGTAGCATGAAGCACGGCGGCGTCAACGTCATGTGGTCACCTTGTCCCTGAGGCAGCTTGCCGCGCCCCCGGGGCCGATCAGGAGACCGGCGCGTCGGCCGGGCGCTGGGCCTCGGCGCGGCGGGCGAGTTCGGCGCGGTAGAGCTGCACGAAATCGACCATGTCGAGGTTGAAGGGCGGGAAGCCGCCGTCGCGGGTCACGTCCGAGACAATTCGCCGCACGAAGGGGAAGAGCTGGCGCGGGCATTCGATCAGCAGGAACGGGTGCATCTGGTCTTCCGGGATGCCCTCGATGTGGAAGATCCCGCCGTAATCGACCTCGAGCAGGTAAAGCGGCGCGTTGGTGGCCTTGTTGGTCGAGGTCACCTTGAACTTGGTGATCACCTCATACTGATTTTCCTGCGCGCGTTTGCGGGCGTCGAGGCTGACCTGCACCTGCATTTCGGGCTGCACATCGGCCGATTGCAGGCCCTTTTGTGCCACGACATTCTCGAACGACATGTCGCGGACGAATTGCGCGAGGATCTGCATCTTCATGAGCGGCTGCTGCGGGGCGCCGTTGGTTTCTTCGGTCATCTGTCTCTCTCCCGAATTGGTTTGGGAGAGGTGTAGCACCCGCGCGGGCGCGCCTCAATGCCGTGTCCAGCCGGAGTTCCCCCGCGGCGGCAGGTTTTGCGGCTCAAGCTCGATGAAATCGCCGTCGATTACGCCGGGGCCGGGGGGCGGGCCTTGCCGCGCCTCGAAGCCCGTGCCCATCGTGAAGCTCTGCACCTGCACGCGTTTGGCCACCGCGCGCATCACCGCCTCGCGCACCGGCGGGATCAGAAGCGCAAGCCCGCAGGCATCGGTGAAGAATCCCGGCGTGAGCAAGAGCGCGCCGGCGAAGAGGATCATCGCGCCATGGGCGAGCGGCGCGGTCGGGTCGCGCATCTCGGCCAGCGCGCGGCGCAGATCGTTCATCACCAAGGCGCCCTGGCTGCGCACCAAAGCGGTGCCCGCGATCGCCGTCGCGACAACGATCGCCAGCGTCGGCCAGAGCCCGATCAGCCCGCCGACCTGGATGAACAGCCCGATCTCGATCACCGGCACGGCGAGAAACGCCAGAAAGATCCACATTTTGCCTCTTCTCCTCAGGTTTTGCGCGCGCCGGGCGGCGGTGGACTTGAATCTGCCCTTGCCCTACATAGGTGGGGAGAGCACAGATACCAACACCGCGTCCGAGAGGCCCATGTCCAACGCCGTCATTCAGCTCATCGTCCTCGCGGCTATCGCGATCTTTCTGATCATCCGGCTCAAGAACGTGCTGGGCACGCGCGATGGCTATGAAGACCCGGTGGTGCCGATGGCGCGCCCCGAGCCCGCCGCGCGGCAAGGATTCGAGGTGATCGAGGGCGGGCCGGATGCCGATATCGCCGATCATGTGGCGCTCGATTCGCCCGCGGGCCAGGCGCTTGCCAAGATGAAGGCCGCCGAGCCGAGCTTCTCGGTCAACGCCTTCCTGCAAGGCGCGCGCGGCGCTTATGAGATGATCCTGATGGCCTTCGAGACCGGCGATCTGGAGAAGGTGCGCCCGTTCCTCGCGCCCGAGGTCTTCGCGGCCTTTGATGGCGTGGTGCAGGATCGGCTGGCCAAGGGGCTGAAAACCGAGGCGGAATTCGTCGGCCTGCGCGAGCTTGTGCTGCAAAACGCCGAGTTCGACCCGGCCTCGCGCGAGGGCGAGATCACCGTGCGCTTCGGCGGCGAGCTGATCTCGGTGGTGCGCGATGGGGCCGGCGCGGTGGTCGAGGGCGACCCGCGCAGCCCCCGCAAACAGCGCGATATCTGGACCTTCGCGCGCAAGATGGGCGCCTCCGACCCGAACTGGCAGCTCGTCGCGACGGGCGGCTGAGCGATGCGCCCGCTCGACTGGGCCGAGATCGAGGGTTGGGAGACCGAGGATCACGCCGCCGCTTGGGCGGCGTTTTCCGTGACGGCCGATCTCTTCGGCTGGGCGGGGCCCACCCCCGCGCCGGGCGCAGAAAAGGCTCTGTTCCAGCGGTTTTTCGCGCCTTTCGAGATCGTCCCGGCGGGGGCGGCGCAGTACACGGGCTATTATGAGCCTGAGCTCGAGGCCGCGTGCGCGCCCGATGCGCGGTTTTGCGCCCCGCTCTATGGCCCGCCCGAGGGGGTGGAGCCGGGCGCGCCTTGGCACAGCCGGGCCGAGATCGTGGCGGGCGATCTGCTGCGCGGGCGCGAGATCGCCTATGTCGAAAGCGCGCTCGAGGCGTTCTTGGCGCAGGTGCAGGGCTCGGTGCGGCTGCGGCTGGTGGAGGGCGGGTGCCTGCGGCTCGGGTTCGCGGGCAAGAACGGCCATCCCTATCGCTCGATCGGGGCGGAGCTCATCCGCCGCGGCGTGGCGCCTGCGGGCGAGATGACGCCCGAGCGGATCCGCCTCTGGGCCGCCGAAAACCCCGGCGACGTCGCGGGGCTGCTCGCTCATAACCCGTCTTTTGTCTATTTCCGCGTTCTCGATCTGCCCGCGGATCAGGGGCCGCTTGGCGCGATGGGGCGGCCCGTGACGCCGGGGCGCAGCCTCGCGGTCGACCCGGAGATCGTGCCGCTCGGCAGCCCGGTCTGGGTCGACTGCCCCGGTGTCGCGCCCGGGCTGCGGATCGCGCAGGATATCGGCTCGGCGATCAAGGGGCCGGGGCGGGGGGATCTCTTCTTCGGCTCGGGGCCGGAGGCGGGGCGAAAGGCGGGGGCGGTGAACCACGCGGGCCGGATGATCGTGCTGCGGAGGGTCGCATGAGCCGGCGTCGCAAGCTCACCCCGGAGGAGCGCGAGCTCTGGTCCCGCGTCGCCTCGACGGCGAAGGCCTTCCACCCGAAACGCGCGCATTTGGCCGAAACAGAGCCTGTTTTGCCGGTTCAACCGCCGCCGAAAAAGCCGCGCCCCGAGGTCAAGGATTTCCAGATCGGCCAATCCGCGCCGGATTTCGCCTTCCGCCACGATCTCGCGCCCTCGATCTCGGAGCAGCTCGCCCGCCAGCCCGTGGTGATGGACCGCAAGGCGCATCGCAACATGACCCGCGGCAAGCTCGAGCCCGAGGCGAAGATCGACCTGCATGGCATGACGCTCGCGCAGGCGCATCCGGAGCTGATCTCGTTTCTCTTGCGCGCGCAGGATCGCGGCTGCCGGCTCGCGCTTGTGATCACAGGCAAGGGCAAGCGCGGCCTGGATGACGGGCCGATCCCGCAAAGACAGGGCGTCTTGCGCCATCAGGTGCCGCATTGGCTGCGCCTGCCGCCGCTCGGGGCGGTGGTGATGCAGGTCTCCGAGGCGCATCTCAAGCACGGCGGCTCGGGCGCCTATTACGTCTATCTGCGCAAGAAGGGCTAGTTCGCCAGCGCTTCGACCGGGGTCAGGATGATCTGCGTCGCGCTTTGCACCGAGAGGACGACGCCCGAGAAAAGATCCGAGCGGCCCGCCTGTTCGCCCTCGAGCACGGTCGCCACGCGGCGGATCTGCGAGAGCATCTTGATCAGCGCGGGGCTGTCGCCGACGTTGAAATGCCCGGCGTTGACGTCAAAGGCGCCGACATCGATCATCGTGACCTTGAGATCGGCGACCTGCTTGACATCGGTGAGGTTGCCAAGGCGGTTGGTATCGCCGCTGATCCGCGCCGAGAGGCCGAGCGCGCGATCCTTCTGCGAGGTGAAGATGAAGAAGGGCTGCGGCAGGCGGCCGACGGTATGAGCCTGGGCGCGGAAGACATCGACATCGATATCGGGGGAGATCAGCACAACCCCGGAAAGCGCCGAAAGAGTGTCTGTTTTGCGCGCGAGGGCGAGCTGGCGCAGGGTCTCCATGGTCAGTGCTGCGCCCATCGAATGACCGACGACGAGGATCTCGCGCGCACCCGCGGCCCGCAGCTCGCTCAGCAGCTCCGCCAGCCCATCGCGCGCGAAGAGAGCCGAATCCCGGTCATAGGCATAGCCCAGCACGCTGCCGCGCGAGGGCCAGGAATAATGCACGAGCGTCTCGGTCATCTCGAAATCGGCGCCAAGTTGTGCGAGCCGCAGGACGCCCTCGGGGAAATTGGTGTTGTAGCCATGCACGAAGACGATCGCCCTGCCGTGGCGGTGTGCCAGATCGCGGCGCAGATCGTCGCGGAAGGCGCGCGCGCTCGGGTAGTGGTCGCGCGCGGCGACGAGGAAATCGGTCTGCGGATCGGGGGCGCGGCCCGGCGCGGGGAAGGTGATGGTGCCGGGTTTGCGCGCGGGCGGCTGGGTGATGTCGTAGCGCAGCCGGGTCAGGGTCTCGCTGCGGTCGAAGGCCTGCGGGAGCGATTGATCGACCACCTCCGCGCGCGAGGTGCCGATGAAGATCGACCGGGCGGGCAGGCCGGTGTCGGGGGCATCGATGAGTTGCCCGCGCGGGGCGCAGGCGGCGAGCGTGATCAGGACGAGGGCGAGGACGATGCGCAAGGGGGGCTCCGGGTTCCGCGGGAGGATACCAGAGCCCCTAGTGCAGTCCAGTGACGTTTAAAGAACGTAACGGCTCAGATCGGCCGAGCGCGCGAGGTTGCCCAGATGCGCCTCGACATAGGCCGCATCGACTGTGATCACATCGCCGGAGCGATCCGGGGCGGTGAAGGAGAGCTCCTCGAAGACGCGTTCCATGATGGTATAGAGCCTTCTCGCGCCGATATTCTCGACGGTTCGGTTGACCTCCGCCGCGATCCGGGCGAGCGCGGCGATGCCGTCCTCGGTGAAGCTGACGCTGACCTGCTCGGTCGCCATCAGGGCGCTGTATTGGCGGGTGAGGGCGTTGTCGGTCTCGGTCAGGATGCGGGCGAAATCGCCCTCGGTCAGCGCCTGAAGCTCGACCCGGATCGGCAGGCGGCCCTGAAGCTCGGGCAGGAGATCCGAGGGTTTGGCGATGTGGAAGGCGCCCGAGGCGATGAAGAGGATGTGGTCGGTCTTGACCGGGCCGAGCTTGGTCGAGACCGTGGTGCCCTCGATCAGCGGCAGCAGATCGCGCTGCACCCCCTCGCGCGAGACATCGGCGCCGCGGGTCTCGGCGCGGGCGGCGACCTTGTCGATCTCGTCGATGAAGACGATGCCGGATTGTTGCACCGCCTCGAGCGCGGCGGCCTTCACCGTCTCGTCGTCGAGGAGCTTGTCGGCCTCCTCCGAGATCAAGACCTCATAGCTCTCCGCGACGCTCATCTTGCGCCGGGTGCGCCGCGCGCCGCCGAAGGCCTTGAAGAGATCCTGCAGACCCTGCATCTGCATCTCCATCCCCGGCTGGCCGCCCATCATGCCGATCGGCATCTGCGCCGCCTCGGCCACTTCGACCTCGATCATCTTGTCGTCGAGCTCGCCATCGCGCAGCTTGCGGCGGAACATCTCGCGCGTGCTTTCCCGTGCATCAGAGCCTGCGAGGGCCTCGATCACCCGGTCCTCGGCGGCCTTGTGGGCGCGCGCCTTGACCTCCTCGCGCATATGCTCGCGGGTCTCGACCATCGCGACATCGGCGAGGTCGCGGATGATCTGCTCGACATCGCGGCCGACATAGCCGACCTCGGTGAATTTCGTCGCCTCGACCTTGAGGAAGG
>ERZ1645187.624-NODE-624-length-34810-cov-36.267904_pt1 | contig 34810 bp, 28 predicted proteins | sample MGYA00575352_ERZ1645187 | MGnify/ENA primary metagenome ERZ1645187 (study PRJEB40837, sample SAMN11349314) | freshwater sediment metagenome | isolation source: river sediment | host: Sediment | place: India: Wazaribad , New Delhi | collected 2017-02-21 ... | reverse complement strand
TACAGCTCGAACTCGTGCGGGTGCGGCCGCAGCTGCACGGGCAGGATCTCGTTCTTGCGCTTGTAGTCGATCCAGGTGTCGATCAGGTCGGGCGTGAACACGTTCCCCACGGTGAGGAAGTCGTGGTCGCGCTCGAGGTTGTCGAGCACCGAGTCCAGCGAGGTCGGCACCTGGGCGATCTCGGCCATCTCGTCCGGCGGCAGCTCGTAGATGTCCTTGTCGATCGGAGCGGCCGGCTCGATCTTGTTCTTGATGCCGTCCAGGCCGGCCAGCAGCAGCGCGGAGAAGGCCAGGTACGGGTTGGCCGACGGGTCCGGGCACCGGAACTCGATGCGCTTGGCCTTCGGGTTGGAGCCGGTGATCGGGATGCGGACGCACGCCGAACGGTTGCGCTGGCTGTAGACCAGGCTGATCGGCGCCTCGAAGCCCGGCACCAGACGGTGGTAGGAGTTCACCGTCGGGTTGGTGAAGGCCAGCAGCGACGGGGCGTGCTTGAGGATGCCGCCGATGTAGTAGCGCGCCATGTCGGACAGGCCGGCGTACCCGGTCTCGTCGTAGAACAGCGGCTCGCCGTTGCTCCAGATCGACTGGTGGCAGTGCATACCGGAGCCGTTGTCACCGAAGATCGGCTTGGGCATGAAGGTCGCGGTCTTGCCGTTGCGCCAGGCGACGTTCTTGACGATGTACTTGAACTTCATCACGTCGTCGGCGGCCTTGAGCAGCTCGTCGAACCGGTAGTTGATCTCGGCCTGGCCGGCGGTGCCGACCTCGTGGTGGGCGCGCTCGACCAGCAGGCCGGACTTCTCCATCTCGATGACCATCTCGTCGCGCAGCTCACCGAAGTGGTCGTACGGCGCCACCGGGAAGTAGCCGCCCTTGTACTTGACCTTGTAGCCGCGGTTGTTCTCCTCCGAGCCGCTGTTCCACGCGCCGGCCTCGGAGTCGATGTGGTAGAAGCCCGCGTTGGTCTTGGTCTCGAACCGCACGCTGTCGAAGACGTAGAACTCGGCCTCGGGGGCGAAGTACGCCTTGTCGCCGATCCCGGTGCTGGCCATGTACGCCATCGCCTTGCGGGCGATGTTGCGCGGGTCGCGCGAGTAGGCCTCGCCGGTGAGCGGGTCGTGGATGAAGAAGTTGATCACCAGCGTCTTGGCGACCCGGAACGGGTCGATGTACGCCGTCGTCGGGTCCGGGAACAGCGACATGTCGGACTCGTGGATCGCCTGGAAGCCACGGATCGAGGATCCGTCGAAGCTCAGGCCGTCCTCGAAGACCGACTGGTCGAAGGACGACACCGGCACGGTGAAGTGCTGCATGACGCCGGGCAGGTCACAGAACCGGACGTCGACCATCTCGACACCCTCGTCCTTGATGTACTTCAGCAGCTCGTCGCTGTTTGCGAACATTCGTCCTCCTTGGCCGTACTCGTGGCACGACCGGCAAGTCAGGGGAGTGGATCGGTGCGGCGCTGCACCGGCTGCCGCGAAACTACGCAGACGCAGTTTCTTGGCAGTGTCCCCATTGTTTCGTGCGTGTAACAGATGGCCGACCGCGGGGTCCCCACCCCGGCCGACTAGCCTTCCAGGGTGATCGAGACCGCCTCCTGGGGCCAGCGCATCCTCGCGCTGGTCATCGACTGGTTCGCCTCCATCGGCGTGGTGATCCTCTTCCTCGGCGTACGCGGTTGGAGCGAGAACCCGGCGTCCGGCTTCTACACGCTGCTGGTCTTCGTGCTGGAGTCGGCGGTGCTGATGGCGCTGGTGGGTGGCTCCTTCGGCCAGGTCGCGATCCGGTTGCGGGTGGTCCGGATGGACGGCAGCTACCGACCCCTGGACCTGCTCCACGCGCTGCTGCGTCAGGTGATGGTCGCGCTGGTGATCCCGCCGCTGGTCTTCCGCCCCGACGGTCGCGGGCTGCACGACATCGTGGTCGGCTCCGCAACTGTGCGTTTGGAAACGCTGCGGCAGATCAGCCAGTAATCTCGGTGCATCGCCATCGGAAAGGCCGTGTCATGTCCCGACGCCTCGCTCAGCGCCGCATCGCAGCCGCCATCCTCGCGCTGCCGCTCGCACTCACCTCCCTGACCGCGTGCGGGGAGGAGGAGAACCCGATCGCCGCCGAGCTCAACGAGTCCTCCAGCAGCCCCAGCGTGGAGATCGAGAGCCCGGAGCCGGCCGCCGAGACCGAGGCCACGGGTGAGGAGATCGACCCGGCCGAGTTCGTGCAGCGGGTCCGCACCGGCATGGAGAGCTCCACCACCGCGCACCTGGAGATGACCTCTCAGGGTTCCACGGCGGGCCTGACCGCCTCCGGCGACGTGGACTACAGCACCACCCCACCTTCGATGAACCTGACCATGGCCGGTGCCATGGCCGGCGGCCAGATCCTCATGATCATGGTCGACGGCGTCATGTACATGAAGATGGACGAGCTGACGAACGGGAAGTTCATCAAGATGGACCTGGAGGAGGCCGCCGCCAGCACCGGTCAGGACCTGACCTCGGAGATGGACATCGGCGAGTCCTTCGCGGCCATGGAGGACGCGATCGAGACAGTCACCTTCGTCGGCACCGAGGACGTCGACGGCGATGAGCTGAGCCACTTCACGGTGCTCCTGGACCCCGACCTGATGAACGCGGCCAAGAGCGGCAAGGGCAACAAGATGGGGATGCCCAAGCAGGTCAGCTACGAGGTCTGGCTCGACTCCGATGACCGCTTCCGCAAGACCTTCATGGACATGGGCAAGAAGCTGGGCAGCATCACCATGACCCTCTCGGACTGGGGCCAGGACGTCGAGATCAAGGCACCGCCGGCCGACCAGGTCACCGAGATGCCGGAGATGCCGACCATGCCGGCCAAGCCCAGCTCGGGCACGAAGGGCTGACGCTGGCCGCTGGGTCGGCCCTGGTCAGCGGCCGCGCAGGTTGCCGCGCATGCCCTTCATGCTCGTGGGCACCGGGCCCTTCGGCAGCGGGATGTTGGACCGGTTCGCGTCCAGCGCCTTGAGCCGGTTCAGGATGTCGGTCATCTCGGCCGGCTTGACCTTGCGGCCCAGCTTGGTGACGTGCTTGACCACCTTGGTCAGCTTCACCTCGCCCTCGCCGTTGCCGCAGATCACCTCGTGAATCGGGGTCTCGGCGACGACCCGCTCGTGCTTACGCCGCTCGCTGGCCATCAGCGCCTTGAGCCGGCTCGGGCTGGTGCCCTCACCGACCAACACGATCCCGGGCGGGCCCACGACCCGGTGCACGACGTCCTGCTGCTTGGTGAAGGCGACCACCGGGTCGACCTTCCAGCCGCGCCGCAGCATGCCCAACGCGGCCGCGGCCGCACCGGGCTGCCCCTCCATCTGCGCGTACGCCGCGGTCTGGGCCCGGCGTCCGAAGACGATCAGCCCGGCCAGGAGGCCCAGCAGCACCGCGGAGATCACCGCGAGGATGGTCGAGAGCAGACCGCTGCCGGGCAGCGCCCACACCACGACGTACCCCACGACCGCGCCGAGCAGGGCCGCGCCGAGGATCCACAGCGCCAGCCGCGGGTCGGTGCGCTTGGCCATCTTGTAGGAGCGGATGAACTGCTGCCGACGGCTGAGGTTCTCGGGGGCGGGGCTGGACATGCGGGGCCTTTGCTTCCGGGGTCAGGCTGAGTGGGACGCCGCGCGGGCGTCCATGGCCTGACGGTACAGGCGCCCGGCCCGGTACGACGAACGCACGAGCGGTCCTGAGAGCGCCCCGGTGAACCCGATCTCGTCCGCCTCGGCCTTGAGCTCCACGAACTCCTCGGGCTTGACCCAGCGCTCCACGGGGTGGTGGCGCACCGAGGGCCGCAGGTACTGGGTGATGGTGACCAGCTCACACCCGGCCGCGTGCAAGTCGCGCAGCGCCTGGGAGACCTCCTCGCGGGTCTCGCCGAGGCCCAGGATCAGGTTGGACTTGGTGACCAGGCCGAAGTCGCGGGCCTGCGTGATGACGTCCAGGGACCGCTCGTAGCGGAAGGCCGGCCGGATTCGCTTGAAGATCCGCGGCACCGTCTCGACGTTGTGGGCCAGCACCTCGGGCCGGGACTCGAAGACCTCGGTGAGCAGGTCGGGTCGGCCGTTGAAGTCGGGGATCAGGTTCTCCACGCCCGTGTCAGGGTTGAGCTGGTGGATCGCCCGTACCGTCTCGGCGTACAGCCAGGCTCCGCCGTCGGGCAGGTCGTCGCGCGCCACCCCGGTGATGGTCGCGTAGCGCAGGCCCATCGTCCGCACCGACTCGGCCACGCGCCGCGGCTCGTCGCGGTCCAGCGGCTGCGGCCGGCCGGTGTCGATCTGGCAGAAGTCGCAGCGCCGCGTGCACTGGTCGCCGCCGATGAGGAACGTGGCCTCGCGGTCCTCCCAGCACTCGAAGATGTTGGGGCACCCGGCCTCCTGGCACACCGTGTGCAGCCCCTCGGACTTCACCAGGCCCTGCAGCTCGGTGTACTGCGGGCCCATCCTCGCCCGGGTCTTGATCCACTCCGGCTTGCGCTCGATCGGCGTCTCGGCGTTGCGCACCTCCAGGCGCAGCAACTTGCGGCCCTCGGGGGCCACTTGACCGTTGGCGGCAGGGCTGGCGGGGTCGGGCGTCACGGCGTGCCACTGTACGCCGCGCGGCGGCCGCGCCCAATCACGGGACGTCGCGGCGCCGGAAGGACCACAGGCTCGCGACCACCGTGGGCACCACCAGGCAGGCCAGGTAGATCGCGGCCTGCCCCGTGTGCAACCTGGACATCCCGGTGCAGTTGCCGTCGGCGTCGCAGGAGACCTCGTTGCCGGTGTAGTAGTCGTAGCCGCCGAGCACGAACGCGAACACGTTGGTCGGCAGCAGCCAGCGCTCGGCGTTCACCCCCAAGAGGATGGCGAGCAGCATGCTGCTCACCACCACGGCGCCGAACAGCACGCCCAGGGAGGCCACCGTGCTGCGCAGCAGGGTGGTCAGGGCGTAGCCGCCCAACCCGACGGACCCGATCAGCACCAGCCCGCGTGCCTGGGTGGCCAGGATCTGCGACCAGGTGTCGGCGGAGGTCTCGATGTCTCGCACCTGGGCCACCAGGGCCGCCCCGGCCCAGAACAGCAGGATCGACACCGCGGCGACCACCACGGTGCCCAGCACCACCGCCAGCGCCTTGGCTAGCCAGACCCGGGCACGCCGCGGCTCGAACAGCAGCTGGTTGCTCATCGAGCCGCTGGCCCAGTCGTGGCCCACGAACGTCGTGCCGACCACCCCGGCGACCAGTGCCAGGATCGTCACCAGCGCCAGCCCGGCACCCTCACGAACCGACGCCAGGTCCAGCGTCGGCCGGAAGAGCCACTCCTCGGGGGTGGGCGCCGCGTACATGCCCTCGCACTCCTGCTCGGCGCGTTCCGGGTCGATGCCGTAGCTCTCCGGATCGTCGAGGCACTCGGCGATGTAGCGCTCGTTCTCCGCGTTCATCGCGTCGATCTCGACCTGCGCCTGGGCAAGGTCTGCCTCGGAGATGGGCCTGGTGTTCCAGGCCTCCCCGGCCAGGAGCAGCAGCGGCAGCGCCAGCGCCAGCAGCATCAGCACCAGGACCGCGCGCCGCCAACGCAGCCGGGTCAGCTCGGTGTGCAGCAGGCGCTTCATGGCCGGCCCGGGTTCAGGGTCTCGGCGCGGGTGAGGTCGAGGAAGACCGCCTCCAGGTCGCGGCGTACGGGGGTGATCTCGGTGACCCACAGGTCGTGGCCGGCGAGGGTCTTGACCACGTCGTCGGGGTGCGCGGACTCGACCACCAGACCCTCGGGGGAGCGAGACACCGACAGGCCGGCGGCGGCGAGCACCCGTTCGGCGGCCGCCTCGTCGGCGACCCGGAACCGGTGCCGGTGACCCGCCTCGGAGAGCAGGTCGGCGACCCGTCCGGTGGTCAGCACCCGGCCGTTGCCGATGATGGTGGCCGCGTCGCAGACCTGCTGGACCTCGGCCAGGATGTGCGAGCTGAGCAGCACCGTCACCCCGGAGGCACCCAGGGCGCGGATGGTGTCCCGGATCTCCCGGATCCCGGCAGGGTCCAGGCCGTTGGTCGGCTCGTCCAGGATGAGCAGCCTCGGCTCCTTGAGCAGCGTGGCGGCGATGGCCAGTCGCTGCTTCATGCCGAGGGAGTAGGAGCGGTAGAGGTCCTGTCCCCGCCGCCCGAGGCCGACGGCGTCCAGCGCCTGGTCGATCCGGTTCGGGTCCAGGCCCACCGCGCGGGCCAGGAGCGAGAGGTTCTGCTCGCCGGAGAAGTTGGGCGAGAACTTGGGTGACTCCACGACCGCGCCCACCCGCGCGATGACCTGCGGCAGCCCCTCGGGCACCTCGGTGTCGAAGAGCCGCATGGTGCCGGCGGTGGCCGAGGCGAGCCCCAGCAGCATCCGGATGGTGGTGGTCTTCCCCGAGCCGTTCGGCCCCAGGAAACCGTGCACGCCACCCTGGGCCACGCTCAGGTCGAGGTTGTCCACGGCCACCCGGGGACCGTGCCTGGTGGCGAACACCTTGCGCAGGCCACGGGTCTCGATGACCAGCTCCGACATTGCCGTCTCGTCTCCGACTCGGGTCAGCCGGCGGGGCTGACCAGCTCGATGCGCGGGGTCCGCCCCGGCTCCGGGCGGGGGTCGTAGTCCGGTGTCTGAGCGTACGGCGACCAGCCGAGGTAGGTGCGGAGGTGACGCTGGAGGGTCGGGAGAACTTCCTCGATGCCGACCTGCCGCCCCAGCTCGCGGCTCAGCGAGGTGACCCCGGCATCGGCGATCCCGCAGGGCACGAAGCGCTCGTACCAGGCCAGGTCCACGTCGCAGTTCAGGGAGAAGCCGTGCATCGTCACGCCCCGGCTGACCCGGATCCCCAGGGCGGCGACCTTGCGCTCGGGTCCGCGGTCATCGGCGCGCAGCCACACCCCACTGCGGCCCGGCACCCGTGCGCACTCGACCCCGAGCTCGGTGCAGGTGGCGATCAGCGCCTCCTCGACCCGGCGCACGTAGTCGACCACCTTGACGTGGTCGGGCAGGCGCACGATCGGGTAGCCGACCAGCTGTCCGGGGCCGTGGAAGGTGATCTTGCCGCCGCGGTCGACGTCGATGACCGCCGCGCCGCCGGGGTCGGCCGGCCGCTCGTGCGGCTCGGTGCGCTTGCCGGCGGTGAAGACCGGCGGGTGCTCGAGCAGCAGCACGGTGTCGGGCCGCGTACCGGCGACGACGCCCTGGTGAACCTCACGCTGCAGCTGCCAGGCGGCCAGGTAGTCGACGGCGTCCTCGCCGAATCCGACGCAGCGGAAGTCGAGACTCATGGCCCCGACCTTAGCCGTGGCCTGTGGATGAGCGCCGACGTCCGTTCCTCTGACCCGCCAGAGTGGGTTCGTGCGATGGAAGTGGATGGTCCCGGCCAGCGTGCTGCTCGCCCTGGTCAGCCTGCTGGCGACCGCGGGGGTGTGGGCGCTGACCAGCCGGGAGACCCCCGAGCGATCCGAGCGGCCCGAGGGGATCGAGCGACCGGCGCTGAGGCGGATCGAGGCGCTCTCTGCACTTCGGGAGTGGGACGACCGCCGTGCCGACGCGTGGGCGGCCGGGGACGTCGCCGAGCTGCGCGGGCTGTACGTCGAGGGGTCGCGCACGGGGCGCAGCGACACCCGGATGCTGCGCCGCTACCTGGAGCGCGGGCTGGTGGTGCGCGGCATGCGCACCCAGTTGCTGGCCGTGCGGGTCCTGCACCAGGGATCGGTGACCATGACCTTGGACGTGACCGACCGGGTCAGCGGCGCGCAGGTGGTGGGGGAGGGCATCGCGGTGCCGCTGCCTCGGGATCAGGCCTCGCGGCGGCGGGTGGAGCTGCAGCGGGTCCGTGGCCGGTGGCTCGTGGTGGAGGTGCGCGCGCCCTCAGGAGCCGGCTGACAGCGCGGAGGCCAGCACGTCGTCCACGTCGAGGTCGTTGAAGTCGTAGCCCGCCTGCTCCAGGGCCGCCGGTCGGACGTTGCACGACCCGAGCAGCTCGGGGGCCATGGGGCCCGCGGCGACCCGGAGCACCGGGGCGGGCGCCATCAGGAACGCCGGTCGGTGCACGGCCGCGGCGAGCACCTTGGTGAACTCGGCGTTGGTGGGGGTGGTCGGGCAGCACAGGTTGAAGGCGCCGGAGACGTCGTGGGACTCGGCCAGGAACGCCACGGCCTGGATCCAGTCGCGCAGCGAGATCATCGGGAAGTACTGATCGCCGCTGCCCAGGCGGGCGCCGAGACCGGCCCGGAACATCGGCAGCAGCTGGTGCAGTGGCGCCGAGCGCCGGTCCATCACGGGCGCGGTGCGCAGGATGCACACCCGCGCGCCGGCCTGCCGGGCCGCGTCGGTGGCCTCCTCCCAGACCCGGGTGACCTGGGTCAGCAGCGCGTCGCCGCGCGAGTCGGTCGACTCGGTGACCGGCTCGGCGCCGTGATCGCCGTAGATCGAGATCCCGTTGCCGGCCAGGAAGGCGGGGGGCTGCGGCTGGACGGCGACCGCCTCGGCCAGGACCCGAGTGGTGGTCACCCGGCTCTCCCGCAGCTCCTGCGCCCACCTCTTCGAGTGCGGGTTGCCCGCGGTGGGGGAGCCGGCGAGGTTCACCACGACGTGTGCGCCCGCCAGGACCGCGGGGTCCAGGGGCCCGGCGTACGGGTCCCACGCCGCCTCGTCGACACCGGGCTCGCGTCGCACCAGTGCGGTGACCTGGTGGCCGTGGGTGCGCAGGTGTCGCGACAGGTGAGTGCCCAGGAAGCCGGAGGCCCCGGCGATCACGATGCGCATGTCGCCAGCCTTGCAGGTCGGTGGTGAGGGTGCCGCGGATATGGTCGCGCCATGTCGTGGGGGGTTGGAGGAGCGTCGAGGCGCGCCCGCTGGTGGAGGCCCGCGGCCGCCGGTCTGGCGTTCGCGGTGCTGATCGCGACTGCGGCCTGCACCGAGGACGAGCCCGCCGAGGAGCCCGCCCCGGCGGCGGGGTCGATCGCCACCCTGCCGGACTCCGCCGAGCTGGTCGCGGCCGTGGCCGCCGCCAGCGATGACCCGGTGCTGACCGACGACCTGCGCCAGATGATCACCGCGGTGGCCCTGGTCGGCTCCCTGACCGGGCCGCAGGAGCGTTGCGTCGCCTTCTATCTGGCGGACCGGCCGGACGAGTCCTGTGTGCTCGGGAACCCGGCCGCCGAGCCGGAGATCCTGCTGTGGGGCGATGGGCACGCCGCTCAGTGGGTGCCCGCGCTCTCCCAGGTGGCCGCCGAGACCGGCTACCGGCTCCGAGTCGTCACCAAGCATGGGTGCCCGCCGCTGCTGGGCCTCACGCCCTGGCTGGAGGCCGAGTCGCGTGCCTACTCCGAGTGCGCCAGGTTCAACAACGCCGCGCTGGCGCAGGTGCGGGAGGCCGAGCCGGCCCTGGTGATCGTCGGCGGTGCGCTGCGCGGCAGCGCCTTCATGGTGGATGGCGTCCGCACTGACCTGGGCGACCCGGCGCCCCGCAACGGCTGGCAACCTCGTGCCGCCCGCGACCCGATCTGGCAGCAAGGGCTGCGGACCACGCTGGAGGAGCTCCAGGCGCTGCCGGCCTCGACCCGCGTCGTGGTGTTGGGCGACACCCCGTACCCGCGGCTGGATGCCAGCCAGTGCCTGCCTGCTCATCCCGACGACCCGACCCGATGCGCGGCGGCCCGGGAGGTCGCCGTACACGCGGAGCACAACGCGGCCGAGCAGCAGACCGCCGAGGAGTACGACGCGACGTACCTGGATCCGCTCCCGTGGCTGTGCGCCGACCAGGACTGCCCGGCCGTGATCGACGGCCAGTTCGTCTATCGCGACAGCTTCAGCCTGGGGCGCGGCTACGTGATGCGGTTGAGCCGCGCCCTGGCCGAGGAGCTCGAGCTGGTGGAGTGAGGTCTCAGATCTCGAAGAGCCCGGACTCCAGGCGCTGCTTGACGTCGGTCAGGAAGCGGGCGGCGTCGGCGCCGTCCACCAACCGGTGGTCGTAGGTCAGGGCCAGGAACACCATCTGCCGCACCGCGATCGTCTCGCCGAGGTTCGGGTCGTCGATCACCACCGGACGCTTCACCACCGTGCCGGTCCCCAGGACGGCGACCTGCGGCTGGTTGATGATCGGGGTGTCGAACAGCGCGCCCCGGCTGCCGGTGTTGGTGAGGGTGAAGGTGCCACCGGAGAGCTCGTCGGGGGTGATCTTGTTGCCGCGGGTGCGCTCGGCGACGTCGGCGATCTTGCGCGACAGGCCGGCGATCGACAGGTCTCCGGCGTCCTTGATCACCGGGGTGAGCAGGCCCTTCTCGGTGTCGACCGCGATCGCGAGGTTCTCCTTGTCGAAGTAGGTGACCTCGCCCTTCTCGCTGTCGATGGTCGCGTTCAGGCTCGGGTGCGCCTTGAGCGCGTCGATCGCCGCCTTGGCGAAGAACGGCATGAAGGAGAGCTTCACTCCCTCGCGGGCGGCGAACTCCTCCTTCACCGAGTCGCGCAGCCGCGAGATCGCGGTGATGTCCACCTCGACCACCGTGGTGAGCTGAGCGCTGACGTGCAGCGACTCGACCATCCGCGCGGCGATGACCTTGCGCAGCCGCGACAGCGGCTCGGTCCGACCGCGCAGCGGCGAGGGGGTTGGCGCCGCAGCTGCCGGCGCCGCGGCGGCGGGCGCCTCAGCAGCCGGCTGCTCGGGCGCCGGGGCGGACTTGGCGGCCGCGGCGTCGAGCACGTCCTGCTTGCGGATCCGTCCGCCGACACCGGTGCCGGTGAGCGTGGCCAGGTCGACGCCGTGCTCGGCGGCCATCTTGCGCACCAGCGGCGTGACGTAGGTGCTCTGGTCGTCACCGCGCGCGGGCAGCGGAGTCGACTGGGGCGCCGGCGCGGCGGGCGCGGCGGCCGGCTCCTCTACGGGCGCCGGGGTCGGTGCGGGCTCCTCGGCCGGTGCGGGCTGCTGCTCCTGGGTCGGCTCCGGCTCCGGCGCAGCCTCGGGCTCCGGTGCCGGCTCGGGCTCGGCCTCGGGCTCGGTGCTGGTCTCCGGGCTCGCCTCCGGGCTGGCCTCGGCCGCAGCGGCCGGGCTGCCCGAGCCGATCAGCGCGAGCACGGCGCCCACCTCGACGGTCTCGTCCTCGGCGACCTTGACCTCCAGCAGCGTGCCGGCCACGGGGGAGGGGATCTCGGTGTCGACCTTGTCGGTGGAGACCTCCAGCAGGGGCTCGTCGACGGCCACCTGCTCGCCGACCTGCTTGAGCCAGCGGGTCACGGTGCCCTCGGTCACCGACTCGCCCAGGGCCGGCAGGGTGACCGGGGTGGCGTCACCGGAGTCGGCCGCCGCGGGCGCCTGCTCGGCCGGTGCCTCCTCGGGCGCCTGCTCCTCGGCTGCGGGCTGCTCCTGGGCGGGTGCATCCTCGGCCGCGGGCTCCTCGGCAGGCGCCTCCTCGGCCGGCTGCTCCTCGGCGGGGGCCTCTTCGGTCGGCGCACCCTGGGCGGCGGGCTGCTCGCCCGCCTCGCCCACCACGGCCAGCACGGCGCCGACCTCGACGGTCTCGTCCTCGGCGGCCCGGATCTCCAGCAGCGTGCCGGCCACGGGGGAGGGGATCTCGGTGTCGACCTTGTCGGTGGAGACCTCCAGCAGCGGTTCGTCGACGGCGACCTGCTCGCCGACCTGCTTGAGCCACCGTGTGACGGTGCCTTCGGTGACGGATTCGCCGAGTGCGGGGAGGGTGACTTCGGAGGCCATGGGATTCCTGTCGTGTGGGGTGATCGGGCGGTTCAAGAGTGGGCGTGCAGGGGTTTGCCGGCCAGCGCCAGGTGCGCCTCGCCGAGGGCTTCGTTCTGGGTCGGGTGGGCGTGCAAGAGGGGTGCGACGTCGGCGGCGTGGCCCTCCCAGCCGTAGATCAGCTGGGCCTCGCCGACCAGCTCGCCGACCCGGTCGCCGACCAGGTGGAGACCGACCACGGGGCCCTCGCGCAGCGCCACGAGCTTGACGAAGCCCTGCGTCCTGAGGATCTGGCTCTTGCCGTTGCCGCCGAGGTCGTAGGTGAGCGTGGTGACCTGCTCGGCGCCGTAGCGCTCCACGGCGGCGGCCTCGGTGAGGCCGACCGACGCGACCTCGGGGTGGCTGTAGGTGACCCGCGGAATCCCGGCCTCGTCCACCGGGGCGGGCGCCAGGCCGGCGATGTGCTCGGCGACCAGGATCCCCTGCTGGAACCCGCGGTGGGCCAGCTGCAGGCCGGGGACGATGTCGCCGACGGCGTACACGCCCTTCAGGTTGGTCCGGCAGAACTCGTCGGTGAGCACGAACCCGCGGTCCATGGTCACGCCTTGCTCGTCGTACCCAAGACCCTCGGTGCGCGGCCCGCGGCCGACCGCCACCAGCAGCAGCTCGGCCTCGAGGACGTCGCCGCCCTCGATGGTCACCGCCACCCCGGTCTCGGTGGTCGTCACGCTCTGGAACGGGGCACCGGTGCGCAGCGTGATCTTGCGCTTGGCGAAGGCGCGCCCCAGTGCCTTCGAGCACGCCTCGTCCTCGGCCGGCACCAGCCGCGGTAGCGCCTCCACGATCGTGACCGCGGCGCCGAAGCTGCGCCACACGCTGGCGAACTCACAGCCGATGACCCCACCGCCCAGGACGATCACGGACTGCGGCACCTGCTGCAGGCGGAGGGCGTGCTCGGAGGTGATCACGCGGTGGCCGTCGATCTCCAGGCCCGGCAGCGAGCGGGAGTACGACCCGGAGGCGAGCACGACGTGCCGACCGGTGTAGGTGGCGTCGCCCACCGAGACCTCACGAGGGCCGGTCAACCGGCCCGCGCCCTCGATCACGGTGATCCCGCGGCCCTTGACCAGGCCGGTGAGCCCCTTGAACAACCGGTCCACCACCGCGTCCTTGTACCGGTTCACCGCGGGCAGGTCGATGCCCTCCAGGCTCGCCTGTACGCCGAACTGGCCGGCGTCACGAGCCGAGTCGGCCACCTCCGCGGCGTGCAGGAGCGCCTTGGTGGGGATGCACCCGATGTGCAGGCACGTGCCGCCGAGCTTGTCCTTCTCGACCAACCCGACGCTCAGCCCGAGCTGGGCGGCGCGCAACGCGCACGAGTACCCGCCCGACCCCGCCCCAAGGATGAGGACGTCGAATTCGGCGGCGGCCACCCGGTGTCCCTCCTCAGTGCTGAGCGTCGACGGCTGCGACGAGTCATGATCCCGGCCCATCTTCGCACTCTTTGTCGGGGTGTCCAGCACCGGTGTTCAGCCACTGTTTGCCCAGTACCCGTCACACTGTGTGCCATGAGTTTGTTCGATCGGTTCCGCCGAGGCGGTGGCTCCCGGATGCGTCGACCGGGCGGGGACACCGCGCGTACCGGGTCGACCACGGTGCGCGCCTCCGACTCCGCGGACGCCACTCACCTGAACACCTGGGTGGCCTCGCGGCGCGGCGTCGAGGGGTTCGTCGAGCCGCGCACCGCGGTCAGCGACGTCACCCTGCTGCTGGTCGCGCACGACGGTGAGTGGACCCGGCGCCGGGTGCCGTCGGTGCAATGGGCGCACGCGTTCTGCAACCACCACCGGATCCCGTCCTACGACGCGGCGGTGGTCGGCATCCCGCAACGGATGCGGGACTACAACAGCCGCAAGAAGGCCGAGGGGCGCTAGTCCGCGTATGATCACGCGAGGCGCCGGGACAATTTTCGAATACTTGTTCACCATGTGAGACGGAGGCAGTTTCCGGGCCGGAACTGTCGGTGGGCTTGGGTTGGGTAGGGGTATGTCGATCACCCAGCTCCGTGACCCGGGACCTGTCCCGACGCCTGCGGCTGCGCCTGTTGCGCCTGTTGCTGGGGTGTCGTTGGCGGGGTTGCTGGCGGGTGTGCGGGCCGGGCTGGCTGCGGCGACCCAGGTGCCGGTCGAGTCGTGCGGCACCGCCGAGGTCGCCGCGTCCATCGAGCAACTTGCCTCGATCGAGTCGGCGGCGAACGCGCTGCGGTGGGCCCTCTCGGCCGAGGCGGACGGTCGTGCGGCCGCGTTGGATCCGGTGGTGGGGGACGCCTCGTCTGGGACGGATGCGTGGTTGGCGTCGTTGACGGGGACGACGAAGGCCTCCCAGGCCGCCGGGCTGCGGATCGCGAGGTTGCTGGACTCGAAGTACGCCGCCACCAGGGTCGCGTTCGCGGCGGGTCGGGTGCGGGCCGATCAGGTGCGGGTGATCGTGAACGCCGCCGAACAGGCCCCTGACCGGGCCACCCGCGAGCAGATCGCTGCTGCGGAGGAGTGGCTGCTGGGGAAGGCGACCGGGGACACCCACCCCAGGGGCCGGGCGATGAACGCCACCCGGCTCCGGCAGGCCGCCCGCCGCATGTTCTCCACCGTCGACCGGAACCTGGCCGCCGAACACGAGTTCGCCATGCTCACCGGTGAAGGCCAGCACGCCGCACGCGAGACCTACCTCGCTCTGCACGATGACGGGGACGGCACCTGGTCGGGGCGGTTCCGGATCCCCGAGCTGCACGGCAACCTCCTCAACACCGTGCTCGGGCACCTGACCGCACCCCGCCGCCTCACCCGCGACTCCGCCGGTCAGACCGTGGTCGACGCCTCGGCACCGGGACCCAGGTCCTACCCCGAGACCGCCGGGGCGGCGTTGTGTGAGCTGATCGAACACCTGCCCACCGGTGGGCACACCAGCAACCCCGCCACCATCCTGATCACCCTGGACCTGGACACGTTGCTGGCCGGGGTCGGGTCGGCCGGGTTGGACACCGGGATCCGGATCGACGCCGGCGACGCCCGCCGGATGGCGTGTGAGGCCGGGCTCGTCCCCGCCGTCCTCGCCGGAGACTCGGTCCCGTTGGACCTCGGTCGCACCCGGCGGCTGCACACCATGAACCACCGCCGCGCGTTGTCGCTGATGTTCGACACCTGTGCGATCAGCGGATGCGAACGCCCCTTCGCGTGGACCGAGATCCACCACCCCCACGCCTGGTCACGAGGCGGCCACACGAACCTCGAGAACGCGTTGCCGCTCTGTGCCCACCACCACCGCATCGCCCACGACCCCGTCTGGGAACTCAGACGGCATCCGGACGGGGAGTACACCGTCCACCGCCTGGGTCGATCGGGACGGCAGATGGGCCAGGCCCACAGACAGCCGGCCCCAGACCCGCCGCCGACACGCACGCTGGCAACCTCAGGGGCCCCACCACCAGCAAGGCGAGCGGGACCATGAGGTCGGGGTCAGACGTACCTCGCGTCCGCGAGACAGAACAGCTAGTCCGCGTCACCCTCGGCTGCGCACTCGCGGGCGAGCTCGACCAGGGTGGTCACCGCGAAGCCGGTGCCACCGGAGGTGCAGTCGCCCCAAGCAGCGCCGGAGTTGAACGCCGTCCCGGCGATGTCCAGGTGCGCCCACGGGAGGTCGGCGGTGAACTCGCGCAGGAACGCGGCGGCGTACAGCCCACCGCCCCAGCGCACCCAGTCGTGCTGGGACAGGTCGGCCACCTTGCTGGAGCGGATCCGCTCGGTCATCTCCTCGGGGATCGGCATGGGCCACAGCGCCTCACCGGCACGCACCCCGGCGGCCAGCACCTGCTCGACCAGCGTGTCGGTCCCCAGTACGCCGGCCACCCGCTCGCCGAGGGCCAGCACCATGTGTCCGGTCAGCGTCGCCACGTCGACCAGCAGGTCCGGCTCCTCCTCGGTCGCCAGCACCAGGGCGTCGGCCAGCACCAGGCGCCCCTCGGCATCGGTGTTGAGCACCTCCACGGTCTTGCCGCCGCGGATGGTCAACACGTCGCCGGGGCGCATGGCGGAGCCGGAGACCATGTTCTCGGCCATCGGGGCGAAGGCGGTCACCCGAACCGGCAGCCCCAGCTTGGCGATCGCCAGGGTCGCCTGGATCACGGCCGCCGCGCCCGCCATGTCGCACTTCATCGTGTTCATGCTGCTCGAGGGCTTGATGGTCAGGCCGCCCGAGTCGAAGGTGATGCCCTTGCCGACCAGGGCCAGGTGGAGGACGGCCTCGGGCGGGGTGTAGCTGAGCTTCACCAGCCGTGGCCCGGCAGCCGAGCCCAGGCCGACGCCCAGGATCCCGCCGCAGCCGAGCTCGACCAGGCGCTCCTCGTCGAAGACCTCACAGGTGACCGGCGGGGCGCCGCGCCCCTTGGTGGCCGCCTGGTGGGCGGCGAGGGCGGCGTCGGCGAAGTCGCCGGGGGTGAAGCTGCCGGGCGGCTCGTTGACCCAGTCGCGGGTGCCGGCCACCGCGGCCGCCACCACCTGCGCCTGGTCGAAGGCCTCAAGCATCTCGGCGGCCTTCGCCTGCGCGCAGAGGACCACCACGTCGGTGGGCCGGGTGTCCGGCGACGGCTTGCGGTACCGCGTGAAGGTGTAGCCACCGAGCACGTAGCCCTGCACCACGGCCGCGACCAGGCCAGCGTCGGTCGCGGGCAGCGCCAGCGCGACCGAGGACGCGTTGGGCAACGCCCGGGCGGCGGCGCCGGCGGCTCGGCGTACGGCGACCAGGTCGGCCTGCTCGCCCAGGCCCACCAGCACCAGCAGCGGGGCGTTCAGCAGACCCGACGTGGGCAGCCGGGTGGTCTCGCCGGCCTTGCCGGTCACGCCCAGGGACGACATCAGCGGCCGCAGCTTGCGCCCGTACGCCGCGGCCACGTCCGCGCCGCCCTCGGCCAGCACCGGGCCCTTGTCCGTCATCACGACCCCGACCACCACGGCATCGGTCCGGGTCTTCGCCGGGCTGGCGTTGCGCAGGGCGTAGTTGGTACTCACCCACGCAGGATAGCCACGGCCGCCGGCTGCCGAGCCGGAGCGTTGCGCTGCGGTAGGTTCGGCTTCATGTCCTCCTCCAGCCACCCGAGCCAGGACCTCAAGCTCTCGCCCTTGCATGCGCGACACGAGGAGCTCGGAGCGAAGTTCGCAGAGTTCGGGGGCTGGTCGATGCCCCTGGAGTACCCGACCGGCGTGGTCAAGGAGCACACCGCCGTGCGGGAGGCCGTCGGCATCTTCGACGTCTCCCACCTCGGCAAGGCGCTGGTCACCGGGCCGGGCGCCGCCGCCTACATCAACGACACCCTGACCAACGACCTCGGCAAGATCGCCCCCGGCAAGGCGCAGTACACCCTGTGCTGCGACGAGGAGACCGGCGGCATCGTCGACGACCTGATCGCCTACTACCACGACGACACGCACGTGCTGCTGATCCCCAACGCGGCCAACACCGCCGAGGTCGTACGCCGGCTCGAAGCGCAGGCGCCCGACGGGGTGAAGATCACCAACCACCACGAGGACTACGCGGTGCTGGCCGTGCAGGGCACCAAGTCCGACGAGGTGCTGGCCAAGGTGGGACTGCCGGCCGGGCACGAGTACATGTCCTTCGTGGAGGACGTGTGGGGCGCGATCGGCGACGCCGGGGTGGTGGTCTGCCGCACCGGGTACACCGGCGAGCGGGGCTACGAGCTCGTGGTCCGCAACGACATCGCCGTCGAGGTCTGGGACGCGCTGCTCAAGGCCGGTGCCGAGTTCGGGATGTTGCCCTGCGGCCTCGGCGCTCGCGACACCCTGCGCACCGAGATGGGCTACGTGCTGCACGGCCAGGACATCACCCCCGACGTCACGCCCGTGCAGGCCGGCTTGGGTTGGGCCGTGGGCTGGAAGAAGGAGCGCTTCTGGGGCAAGGAGGCGCTGGTCGCCGAGAAGGAGGCCGGTCCGAAGCGACTGCTGCGCGGCCTGGTCGCGGTGGGTCGGGGCATCCCCAGGCCCGGCATGTCGGTCACCCTGGTCCAGGACGTGCCGCTGTGCGACATCACCTCCGGCACCTTCAGCCCGACCCTGAAGAAGGGCATCGGGCTGGCGCTGGTGCCGACGATGGTGAACCCGGAGGCCCAGGTGGGGGTCGACGTGCGCGGTCGCCGCGAGATCTTCCAGCTGGTGAAGCCGCCGTTCCTGGACACCTCGGTCACGGAGTCCTGAGTGCTGCCCGAGCAGCCACCCCACTTCCGGCCGCCGACGCCCACCGAGCGTCCGTGGTACTGGGCGCTGCTGGATGAGGCCGGGCAGGTGGTGGAGGTCTCTCACGAGTACGCCGCGCAGCGGTTCGCCTCCCAAGCCGACGCCGAGTCGTGGGTGGGCGAGATCTGGGCCGACCTGGCCGCCCAGGGCGTCGACGCGGTGACGCTGTACGAGCTGGAACGGCCGGTCTACGGACCGATGTCCCTGCGCGGCTGAGCCGGAGCCGTCGGTGCACGCATTCCACCAGGTCGACGTGTTCGCCAGCAGGCCGCACGCCGGCAACCCGGTCGCCGTGGTGCATGGCGCGGACGGCCTCACCACCGAGCAGATGGCGACGTTCGCGCGCTGGACGAACCTCTCGGAGACGACCTTCCTGTTGAGCCCCACCCGGCCCGGGGCGGACTACCGGCTGCGGATCTTCACGCCCGGCGCCGAGCTGCCCTTCGCCGGGCACCCGACGCTGGGCAGCGCGCACGCCTGGCTGGCCGCGGGCGGGCAGCCGGCCGAGGGCGAGGTGATCAACCAGGAGTGCGGCGTCGGGATCGTCCCGATCCGCCGCGGGACGCGGCTGGCGTTCCTGGCTCCGCCGCTGCTGCGCTCGGGGCCGGTCAGTGACGGGGACGCTCGGGCGGTGGTCGCCGCGCTGCGCGTGGACCCCGACCGCGTGGTGGACATGAGCTGGGTGGACAACGGGCCCGGCTGGGTCGGCGTACTGCTGGACTCGGCGCAGACCGTGCTCGACCTGCGGCCCGACTGGGCGGCGCTGGTGGGCTGGGACGTCGGGGTGGTGGGGCCCTATCCCGGGTCCGGCGAGGACGGCGGCCCGGCGTGTGAGGTGCGCGCGTTCTGCCCCGGCCTCGGCGTCGAGGAGGACCCGGTCACGGGCAGCCTGAACGCCGGCCTGGGTCAGTGGCTGACCGCGTCGGGCCGGCTGCCGGAGTCGTACGTCGCCGCGCAGGGCACCGTGCTGGGCCGGGCCGGGCGGGTGCACGTGGAGCGGGTCGGCGACCAGGTCTGGGTGGGGGGCGACACCAGCACGGTGGTGCGCGGTGAGGTGAGCTTCGCGCGGGTACCCTGACGCGCATGCGTGCCTACCTCGACCTGCTGGAGCGGATCCTCGACGAGGGTGTCGAGAAGGGCGACAGGACCGGCACCGGCACGCTGTCGGTCTTCGGGCACCAGATGCGCTTCGACCTCTCCGAGGGCTTCCCGCTGGTCACCACCAAGCGGGTGCACACGCGCAGCGTCTTCGGCGAGCTGCTGTGGTTCCTGCGCGGGGACACCAACGTCAAGTGGCTGCAGGATCGCGGCATCACCATCTGGGACGAGTGGGCCGACGAGCAGGGCGACCTGGGGCCGGTCTACGGCTACCAGTGGCGCTCCTGGCCCACCCCGGACGGGCGGCACGTGGACCAGATCGCGCAGGTCGTCGAGCAGATCCGCCGCGACCCCGACAGCCGACGCCACATCGTCAGCGCCTGGAACGTCGCGGACATCCCGGAGATGGCGCTCGCCCCGTGCCACACGCTGTTCCAGTTCTACGTCACCCCGCCCGCGGACGGGGCCGACGGGCCGGGCCGGCTCAGCTGCCAGCTCTACCAGCGCAGCGCCGACGTCTTCCTCGGGGTGCCGTTCAACATCGCCTCCTACGCGCTGCTCACCCACATGGTGGCCCAGGTGACCGGGCTGGCGGTCGGCGACTTCGTGCACACCTTCGGCGACGCCCACCTCTACCTCAACCACGTCGACCAGGCGAATCTGCAGCTGACCCGTGAGCCGCGCGCGCTGCCCGAGCTCTGGCTGGATCCCTCCGTGACCCAGGTCGACGCCTTCGACCTCGAGCACATCGAGGTGCGCGGCTACGACCCGCACCCGGGGATCAAGGCGCCGATCGCGGTATGAGCGTGCCCCAGCGGGTGGTGCTGATCGGCGCTCTGGCCCGCAACCGGGTGATCGGTCGGCAGGGGGAGATCCCGTGGCACCTGCCGCACGACTTCGCCCACTTCAAGCGCGAGACCCTGGGCCACACGCTGGTCATGGGCCGGCTGACCTGGGACTCGATCGGCCGGCCCCTTCCTGGCCGGCGCACCATCGTGGTGACCCGCGACCCGTCCTGGACGCCGGGGACCTACGCCGACCCAGGACCGTCGCAGGTCCTCGTCGCGCACTCCGTCGAGCAGGCCCTCGACCTGGCCCGGGACCTGCCGGGCGACGTGATGGTCGCGGGCGGCGGGCAGATCTACCAGGCCGCGCTGCCGTATGCGACCCATCAGATCCTGACCGAGGTCGACCTGGAGCCCGAGGGGGACGCGTGCTACCCCGCGTTTCCGGCCGAGGAGTGGGTGGAGGTGCGACGCGAGTCCGGTGAGGGCCTGGAGTGGGTCTGGCTGGAGCGTCGGACGCTAGCCTTGCCGTCATGACGTCCGCACCGTACGCCCCGTTCGGCCGCCTGCTGACCGCCATGGCCACGGCCTTCAAGCCCGATGGCTCGGTCGACCTGGACGGCACGGCCCGGATCGCGGCACACCTGGTCGAGCACGGCAACGACGGGGTCGTGGTCTCCGGCACCACCGGCGAGTCGCCGACCACCACCGTGGAGGAGGACTACGAGATCCTGCGCGCGGTCAAGGACGCCGTGGGCGACCGGGCCACCGTCATCGCAGGCGTGGGCACCAACGCCACCGCGCACTCGGTCGAGCTGGCGCGGGGGGCGGCCAAGGTCGGGGTGGACGGCGTCCTGCTGGTCACGCCGTACTACAACAAGCCCTCCCAGTCCGGCGTGCTGCACCACTTCCGCACCGTGAGCGAGGCCAGCGACCTGCCCGTGATGCTGTATGACGTGCCCGGGCGCACCGGCCTGCCGATCAGCCTGGACACCTACGCCGCGGCGATCGAGTGGGACCAGGTGGTCGCGGTCAAGGACGCGCTGGGCGACCTGCCCCGGGCCACCAAGCTGACCGACCTGGGCTACGCGGTCTACTCCGGGGACGACGTGGCCACCCTGGGCTTCCTGGCCCACGGCGGGTGCGGTCTGGTCTCGGTGGTGGGGCACGCCGCCGGGCGCGAGCTCAAGACGATGATCGAGACGTTCCTGGCCGGCGACCACACGCGCGCGCTGGAGGTCTTCCGCCGCCTGCTGCCGGCCTTCGAGGCGATGATGGGGGTGCCGAACTACGGTGCGACCACCGCCAAGGCCGCCCTGCAGCTGCAGGGCGTGCTGGACAACCGCAACGTTCGCGGACCACTGGTGCCGCTGGACGAGACCGAGTACGCCGCGCTGCGCGACGGGCTCGCCGCCGCCGGCTTGATCTGAGGAGCTTGATGTCCCACCCGCACCCGGAGCTGTCCACCCCGCCGGCGCTCGCCGAGGGAGGCCTCCGGATCATCCCGCTGGGCGGTCTCGGTGAGATCGGCCGCAACATGACCGTCTTCGAGTACGACGGCCGGCTGCTCGTCGTGGACTGCGGGGTCCTGTTCCCCGAGGAGCACCACCCCGGCGTCGACCTGATCCTGCCGGACTTCGACCCGATCCGGGACCGGCTGGACCAGATCGAGGCGCTCGTGCTCACCCACGGGCACGAGGACCACATCGGCGCGACGCCGTACCTCCTGCGCGAGCGCGTCGACATCCCGCTGGTCGGCTCCCAGCTGACCCTGGCGCTGCTGGACTCCAAGTTGCGCGAGCACCGGCTCAAGGAGACCGTGCACCACGTGGTGGCCGAGGGGGACCGGATCGCCTTCGGGCCGTTCGACCTGGAGTTCGTCGCGGTCAACCACTCCATCCCGGACGCGCTGGCGGTGGCGATTCGCACCGGCGCCGGCCTGGTGCTGCACACCGGCGACTTCAAGATGGACCAGCTCCCGCTCGACGGCCGGGTGACTGACCTGCGGGCCTTCGCCCGGCTGGGGGAGGAGGGGGTCGACCTGTTCATGACCGACTCCACCAACGCCGAGGTGCCCGGGTTCACCACGCACGAGAAGGACATCGGCCCGGTCTTGGATCGGGTCTTCTACAAGAGCGAGCAGCGGATCATCGTGGCCTGCTTCGCCTCCCACGTGCACCGGGTGCAGCAGGCGCTGGACGCGGCGGTGACCCACGACCGCAAGGTCGCCTACGTGGGCCGCTCCATGGTGCGCAACATGCAGATCGCCAAGGAGCTCGGCTACCTCACCGTGCCGCCCGGCGTCCTGGTCGACGCCAAGGAGCTGGCCGACCTGCCGCCGGAGCGCCAGGTGCTGATCTCGACCGGGTCCCAGGGCGAGCCGCTATCGGCGTTGAGCCGGATCGCGCAGCGCAACCACAGCTTCGTGCACATCGAGAAGGGCGACACCGTAGTGTTGGCCAGCTCACTGATCCCCGGCAACGAGAACGCGGTGTTCCGGGTGATCAACGGCCTGTCCCGGTGGGGCGCCAACGTGGTGCACAAGGGCAACGCCCTGGTCCACGTCTCGGGTCACGCCAGCGCCGGGGAGCTGCTCTACTGCTACAACGTGGTCCGGCCGCGCAACGTGATGCCGGTGCACGGCGAGGTGCGGCACATGCACGCCAACGCCGACCTGGCCAAGGCCACCGGGGTGCCGGCCGAGCGCGTGGTGATCGCCGAGGACGGCGTCGTGGTCGACCTGGTCGACGGGGTCGCGCAGATCGTGGGCAAGGTGGACTGCGGCTACGTGTTCGTGGACGGCAGCTCGATCGGGGACATCACCGAGGCGTCGCTGAAGGACCGGCGGATCCTGGGCGAGGAGGGGTTCATCTCGGTCATCGTGGTGGTCGACTCGGTCACCGGCAAGGTCGCCGGCGGCCCGGAGATCCACGCCCGCGGGTTCGCGGAGGACGACTCCACGTTCGACGAGGTCAAGCCGGTGATCATCGAGGCCCTGGACGCGGCGATCGCCGAGGGCGTCGGGGACACCTACCAGCTGCAGCAGACGGTACGCCGCGTGGTCGGCCGCTGGGTCAGCAAGGCGCACCGGCGGCGGCCGATGATCATCCCCGTCGTGATCGAGGCCTGACGCCGTCAGACCAGGTCTGAGGGCAGGCGGTCCGGCACGGTCGCCTGGTCTACAGGCTCACCCAGCTCGACCACCCGGTCCATCGACTCCAGCCCGATGGTGCCGTGGGTGATCCACAGCACCGAACGGTCGGAGTCGGCGAGCAGCTGACCGGCCACCACCCGGGCGGTGTCGGCGTCCAGGTGCGCGGTCGGCTCGTCGAGGACCAGCACAGGCTGGTCGGCCAACAGGGCGCGCGCCATCGCCAGGCGGGCCCGTTCGCCGCCCGAGACGTGGGCGTACCCCTCACCGACCATCGTCTCCAGGCCGTGCGGTAGCGAGGCGACCCAGTCGCCCAGGTGCGCGCGGGTCAGCGCGGTGGCCACGTCGTCGTCGCTGGCCTCGGGGCGGGCCAGCCGGACGTTCTCTACGACCGTGGAGCCGAAGATGTACGGGTCGTCGTCGACCAGCCCGACGCGGGCTCGGATGTCGTCGGGGTGCAGGTCCCGCGCGTCCCGCCCGTCCCACAGCACGCGGCCCGACACCGGGTCCAGGAACCGCATCAGCAGCGCGGCGATGGTGGACTTCCCGACGCCGCTGGGGCCGACCAGGCCGATCCGGCCGCCGGAGGGCAGGTCCAGGTCGAGGTCGCGCACCGCCGGCTCGTCGCCCCACCCGGCCGAGACCGAGTCCAGTTGGCCTCGCGGGTGCCCCAGGTCGCCGGCGGCGAGGTCCACCCGGGTCACCGAGTCCGGCACCACGATCGCCGGCGGCTGCTGGGTCAGGGCCTCCAGGCGCCGGCGCGCCGCACGGGTGCGCACCGCGACCGAGCCGGCGTCGGCCAGCGGGGCCAGGGCGTCGACCAGGGCGAGCGGGAGCATGACCAGCAGGGCCGTCAACGCGGGGGAGGGGTCGCCCTGGGCCAGGGGGTCGGCCAGCACGGCGGCCATCACGATCAGCCCGAGGCCGCAGGCCAGGCCGACCAGCAGGCGCCCCGCCGCGGTGGCCCGGGCGGACCTGACCGCCGCCGAGCCCAGGCGCGACCCCGCCTCGTCGAGCGCGTCCAGCGCGCTGCCCGTCACCTGCCACAGCTCCAGCTGCCGCAGGCTGTGCAGGGTCGACTCCACCCGGTCGGAGGTCTCCGCGCGGGCGGCCACGAACGCCGGCTCGGCGTCGCTGACCCCGCGCTGGGCGAGCAGGTAGGCCAGCGCCCCGACGCCACACACCCCGGCGACGACCAGCGCGGCCACCGGGTGCACGAGCGCGCTGAGCGCCACCGCCCCGCCGGCGACCAGCGCCGCCGTCCACGTCACCTGTCGCACCCGGAGCCGCTCGTCGATCAAGGCATCCACGTCGTCGACCACGCTGCTGAGCAGGTCGCCGCGGCGGATGCCCAGCCGCCCCGGGACCAGGGGGACCAGGGCGTCGTACACCTGGGCGCGGCGTTCGGCCAGTATCCGCAGTGCGGCGTCGTGCGACACCACGCGCTCGGCGTACCGCAGCGCCGGGCGGGCCAATCCGAAGGTGCGCACCGAGACGATGGCGACCATCAGGTAGAGCACCGGGGGGTGCTCCGAGGCGCGCGTGATGAGCCACGCCGCCGTGGCGGTCAGGGCGACGCCGGAGGCCACCGACAGGGCGCCCAGCAGGGTGCCGGTCTTGACGCCGTAGCGCGACGGCGCCTCGGGTTCGGACTCGGCGGCGACGCGGCGACCGCCGGCTGGGCCGGAGCCGTCCGTCGCCACCACCGGCAGCTCGTCGCCGGCCGGCTCGCCCTCGGCGCCGGGGCTGCTCAGCTCGACCACCTGGTCGGCCAGCTCCACCACGGCCGGCCGGTGCGCGACGACGACCACCAGGGCGCGCTCGGCCAGCGCCCGCAGGGTGCGCAGGATGACCGCCTCGGTGCCGGCGTCCAGGTGGGCGCTGGGCTCGTCCAGGAGGACCACCGGGCGCTGCGCCACCAGGGTCCGCGCCAGGCTCAGGCGGGCCCGCTGCCCGGCGGAGAGCCCCGAGCCGTCCTCGCCGAGCATGGTGTCCAGTCCGTGCGGCAGCGTCGCGACGAGGTCCTCGAGCTCGACCTCGGCCAGGGCGTGCCACAGGGCCTGGTCGTCGGCCTGCGGGCGGCCCAGGCGCAGGTTCTCGGCGATGGTGCCGGCGCGCAGCCAGGGCTGCTGCGGCGCGGTGGCCAGGTGGGCGCGCCAGGCGCCCGGCGGTACGTCGGCCAGGTCGCGCTCCCCGAGCCGGATCGTGCCGGTGGTGGGTCGCAGCTCACCGGTGAGCAGCCCCAGCAGCGTCGACTTGCCCACCCCCGACGGCCCGGTGATGGCGACCAGCCCGGTGCGGGGGAGGGTGGCGGTGGTCGGGGCCAGGGCGGACCGGGCGCGTCCGGGGTAGGTGAACCCCACTCCCTCCAGGCTCAGCGACGCCGGCTCGGGCGGAGGCGCGGGGGTCGCGCTCACGGCCGGCGCGGACTCGAGGATGGCCGTGGCGGAGGCGAACGTCGTGGCCCCCTCGGCCGCGGAGTGGAACTCCGCGCCCACCCGGCGCCAGGGCCAGTACGCCTCGGGGGCCAGCAGCAGCACGATCAGCGCGGTCTCGAAGTCCAGGTTGTCGCTGGCCAGGCGCAGGCCGACGCTGACCGCGACCAGCGCCACCGACAGGGTGGCGATCAGCTCGAGCGCGGCGGAGGAGGCGAACGCGATCTTCAGCGTCTCGATGGTGGCCTTGCGGTAGCGGTCGGTGATGGTGCGGATGGAGCGTGACTGGGCGCCGGCCCGTCGATGCGCCACCAGGGTCGGCAGCCCACGCACCACGTCGAGGAAGTGCCCCGACAGCGTCGACAGCTCGCGCCACTGCCGCTCGGAGCGATCCCGGGTGTTGAGCCCGATCAGGATCGCGAAGACCGGGATCAGGGGCAGCGTCAGCACCACGATCAGGCCCGAGAGCCAGTCCAGCCAGAAGATGGCGAGCACGGTGGCCGCGGGGAGCACCGCCGCCAGCACCAGCGCCGGCAGGTACCGGGTCAGGTAGGGCTCCACCGAGGCCATGCCCCGGGTGGCCAGCGTGGTGAGCTCACCGGTGCGGTGCCGGGACAGCTCCAGCGGGTCCAGCCGGGCGGCCGCCTCCAGCAGCCGACGACGCAGCGTGGTGGAGACGACGGCGGCGGCCCGCGCGCCGGTGACGTCCACGACGTACGACGCGCACGCCCGGACCACTACGATCCCGGCCAGCCAGGCCGCCGGGCCGTGCCAGTGCGACCCGGCCGGATCGGTGACCAGCCGCACGATCAGCGCCCCGACGGCCCACGCCTGGGCGACCGCGAGGAGGCCGTTCACAACACCTGCTGCCAGGCCCAGCGCCAAGGGGCGCCGGGCCGGCAGCAGATGTGGAATCAGTGCAGGGTCTAGGGGTCTCACCCTGCGTCAGTGTGCCACGGGCTCAGGCTCGGGGTCCGGGATGTGGTGCACCGAGATGCGCCGGCGGAACACCCAGTAGCTCCAGGCCTGGTAGACCAGCACGACGGGCGTGAAGATCAGGGCCACGATGGTCATGACCTTGAGCGTGTTGTCGGTCGCCGAGGCGTTCTCCACGGTCAGCGAGAACGCCGGGTCGATGGAGGAGGGCATCACGTCGGGGTACAGGGCCACGAAGAGCCCGGCCACGGCCAGCGCGATGGTCACGAAGGTGCCCAGGAACGCCAGCCCCTCGCGCCCGGCCTTCGCCATCGCGATGCCGCCGAGCAGGGCGACCGCCGCGAGCACGAAGACGACCGCCGAGCCGACGTTGCCGGTCTTCATCTGCGTCCACACCAGGAACACGACCGCCAGCACGGCGGCGACCAGGCCGACCTTCACCGCGAAGTCGCGGGCCCGGTGCCGGATCTCACCGTCGGTCTTCAGGGCGATGAACATGGCGCCGTGCGTCATGAACAGCGTCAGGGTCACCAGACCGCCGAGGATGCCGTGCGGGTTGAGCAGGTCGAGCACCGGGAAGCCGGTGTACTCCAAGAAGAACGCGGTCGGCGGGTTGTCGCCGAGCGGCTCGATCTTGGTGCCGGCCACGATGTTGGCGAACGCCACGCCCCACAGCAGCGCCGGCACGTAGGAGCCGACGATCGCCGCGATGTCCCAGTTGCGCCGCCACGAGTCGTCGTCCCGCTTGCCGCGGTAGTCGAACGCGAGGTTGCGCACGATCAGCGCGATGAGGATCAGCAGCAGGGGCAGGAAGAAGCCGCTGAACAAGGTGGCGTACCAGAACGGGAAGGAGGCGAAGATCGCGCCGCCGGCGGTGAGGACCCAGACCTCGTTGCCGTCCCAGACCGGACCGATCGTGTTGTAGAGGACCCGCTTCTCCTTCTCATCCTTGGCCAGGATGGGGAGCAGCATGCCGACTCCGAAGTCGAAGCCCTCGAGAGCGAAGTAGCCGATCCACAGGACCGCCACCAGGCAGAACCACAGGGTGCTGAGTTCCATTGTCGTGTCTCCTCGGTCCTCAGTAGGCGAATGCCAGCGGCTTGTCGTCGTCGTGACCGCCCAGCGGCACGTCCGGCGGCTCGGCGAACGGCTCGGCGCCGAGCTTGATGTACTTGACCAGCAGGCCGACCTCGATGACGGCGAGGACGCCGTACAGCACGGTCAGGGCGATCAACGAGAACCACGCCTCGAAGACGCTGACTCCCGGCGAGACCCCGGCCTGGGTCGTCATCAGGCCGAACACAACCCAGGGCTGACGGCCCATCTCGGTGAAGATCCAGCCGAACGAGCTGCCCAGCACCGCCGCGATCGGCAGGCTGATGCCCAGGGTGCCGACCCACTTGGCGTTGGGCACCGCCCGCTTGCGGGTCAGCCACAGGATCACGGCCGCGCCGGCCGCGGTGAAGAAGCCCATGCCCATCATGAAGCGGAAGGACCAGTAGGTGACCGGGATGTTCGGCACGTAGTCGCCGCCGCCGGCGGCCTGGGGGGTGGCCCACTCGGTGCTCTGGTACTCCTCGCTGAGCGAGTCGATGCCGCGCACCTTGGCGTCCCAGTCCCCGGTGGCCAGGTAGGAGAGCAGCCGCGGGATCTTCACCGAGAACTTCTCGGTGCGCCCGTCAGGGGTACCGATGGTGAAGACCGAGAAGGCTGCCGGCTGCTCGTCTTCGTAGAGCGCCTCGGCGGCGGCCATCTTCATGGGCTGCACGTCGGTCATGATCTTGCCCTGGATGTCGCCGGTGATGCCGACGCCGACCCCGGCGATCAGGCAGGCCACCGCGCCGTAGCGGATGCCCTTGTAGTAGACCTCACGGTCGTCGGCCTTCTTCATGTACAGGTACGCCGAGACGCCCATGATGAAGGCGCCGGCGGTCATGTACGCGGCCAGGACCACGTGCGGGAAGGTGACCAGCTGCACCTTGTTGAACAGCACGTCGAAGAACGCCCCGGCGCTCTCCATCTCGGCCCGGTTGGTCTCGGGGTTGAAGGTGTAGCCGATCGGGTTCTGCATCCACGAGTTGGCCGCCAGGATCATGTACGCCGAGAACAGGGTGCCGACGTGCGTGATGTACATGGTGGCGTTGTGCAGCTTGGGTGGGAGCTTGTCCCAGCCGAAGATCCACAGACCGATGAAGGTCGACTCCAGGAAGAACGCGAGCAGCGCCTCCACGGCCAGCGGGGCCCCGAAGATGTCCCCGACGAAGCGGGAGTAGTCGGACCAGTTCATCCCGAACTGGAACTCCTGCACGATGCCGGTGACGACACCGATCGCGAAGTTGATCAGGAAGAGCTTGCCGAAGAACTTCGTCAGCCGCAGGTACTCGGGCTGACGCGTGCGCAACCACTGGGTCTCCAGCAGTGCGATCAGCAGCGTCAGGCCGATCGTCAGCGGCACGAAGAGGAAGTGATAGACAGTGATGATGCCGAACTGCCATCGCGAGATGTCGAGGACGTCCACTGTGCCTCCAACTGTCAGGTAACCGGGGGATACGACCGCACGCTCGCCTTTTAGCGGACAAATGGCCGTCTACTACGCAATGTAGTACCACCCGATCTGGGGCTACAATTTAGGTGTGCCTTCCTCCAAGTCGCCTGCCAAGTCGTCCGCGAAGACGACCCTGGGCGACCTCGAGCGCGCGGTGATGGAGGTGCTGTGGGAGCTCCCCGAGGGGGCGGATGCCACAGTCCGGGAGGTGCACGCGCACCTGGCCGACGGCCGGGGCGTCGCCTACACGACCGTGATGACCGTGATGGACCGCCTCGCCCGCAAGGACCTCGTGGTGCAGCACCGCTCCGGGCGCGCCTACCGCTACCAGGCCAAGGACACCCGGGCGGCGATGACCGCGGACCTGATCCGCGGGACGCTCGCGGACCTCGGCAGTGACGAGCGTGGGCCGGCCCTGGTGGCCTTCGTCGAGGACGCCTCCGCCGAGGACATCGCCGCGCTGCGGGCCGCCCTGGCCGCCCTCGGGTCCTGAGGCGCGGATCCTCCGATGACACCCCTGGTCCTTGGCGCGCTCGCCATAGCGCTGGCCGGCCCCGTGCCTGCGCTGCTGGCCCGGTCGACGCGGGTGCACCGCACCCCGGTGGCGGCCCTGGTGCTGTGGCAGGCGATCGCTCTCGCGGCGGTCTTGGCCGCCCTGGGCGCCGGCGCCTCGCTGGTCACCGACCAGGCCTGGCGGCGCCCGGCGTCGTGGGCCCACCTGGTCGTCGCCGCGGTGGCCCTCATCCTGACGATCGTGGTGCTGGCTCGCCTGGCCCGCAGCGCCCACCTGGTCGGTACGTCGCTGCGCGCGCTGCGTCGCCAGCACCGCGAGCATCTCGACGTCCTGGCCCGGCCCGATGACGGCATCCACGTGCTCGACCACCACCAGCCGCTGGCCTACTGCCTGCCCGGCCGGGCCGAGTCCCGGGTGGTGGTCTCGGCGGCCGCGCTGCAGCAGCTGAGCCCCGAGCAGCTGACCGCGGTGCTCGCCCACGAGCGGGCGCACCTCGCGGCGCGGCACGACCTGGTGCTGGAGGCGTTCACGGTGCTGCACCACGCGTTCCCGCGCTGGGTCTCCAGTGACCGGGCGCTGGGGGAGGTGCGGCTGTTGGTGGAGATCCTCGCGGACCGGGCCGCCGTCCGGGCCGGACACGTCGAGGACCTGGGCCAGGCCCTGCTGACCATGGTCCAGTGGCGCGCCCCCGCCGGTGCGTTGGGCGGCACCGGGGCGAACCTCGTGGAGCGGGTCGGGGTGCTCGGCGACCGGCGTCCCCGACCGCTCCAGGCGGCGGGGCTGCTCGCCGGCTCCGTGGCGGTCCTGGTGCTGCCCACCGCCCTGGTCGTGGCGCCCTGGATCGGGAGCCTCTAGCGCCTGCCGATTCGGGTCGCCGACACGCACCTGTGATTGGTGTGACTCATGTGACTGATCAACTACTGTTCCCGCATGGCGACCCGTACGTCTTCCCCGCCGGGGTCGCGGAGCTCGAGCGCGTCGAAGAAGCGCTCGAACACCCGATCACGGAGTACTGGCTCCAGCCGAGCCGGCAGCGCTGCCAAGCGCGGCACCGCCAAGCGCCCTGCCCGCAAGCCGGCCCGTAAGCCGGCCCGGGGTACGACGGCGTCTCGTCGCCCGGCCCCGCGCGCGGTCCGCACCGGCCCCGGCCCGGTCTCCCGAGGCTTCGGCGCCCTGGGTCGCGGCGTGTCCACGCTGTGGCTGGGCGCGGCGCACGGCGTGGGCGGCGCCGCCCGCAGCATCGGCCACAGCGCCCGTAACCTCGACCCCGCCCACCGCCGCGACGGCGTCGGCCTGGCCCTGCTGGGTCTGGCGGTCGTGGTCGCCGGCGCCGTGTGGTGGCAGCCGCCCGGCGGCCTGATGGACCTGGTCCGCTCGGCCACCGCCGGCACGGTCGGCCTGGTCGGCTGGGCCGTCCCGCTCCTGCTCGCCTGGGCGGGGTGGCGCACCCTGCGCAACCCCGAGCACACCGGCCCGGCCGGTCGCCAGGTGATCGGCTGGACCGCGTTCGCGCTCGGCGTGCTCGGCATCGTGCACATCGCCAACGGCAACCCGCAGCCCACCGTCGGCGACACCAGCTCGCTCCAGCAGGCCGGGGGAGCCGTCGGCTTCGTGGTCTCCAGCCTGCTCCTGGACCTGGTCCGGACCCCGTGGGTGGTGGTGCCGCTGCTGGTGCTGCTGGCCACCTTCGGGGTGCTGGTCATCACCTCCACCCCGCTCTACCAGGTGCCCCTGAAGCTCGCCGCCCTGCGCGACCTGCTGCTCGGCCGGCACGGGTCGAGCGCCGAGGGCGAGGTCAAGGTGCCTGCCTCGCGTCGCGGTGAGTACGACGGCCCGGCCGGCGACCCGGCGTACGACAGCCCGGTCCTGGAGGCCCGCGAGGTCAAGCGGCGCCGCCGCAAGCAGCCCGAGATCGACGTGGCCCTGGAGGGCGAGGGCCTGCTCGACGCCGAGGCCGGCGTCCCGGCCGACGCCGGGCTGGACCTCCTGCTCGAGGAGAACCACGGCGAGACGGGCCCTCTGGAGCCGCCGCCGCACACCCCGCTGCCGCCGCGGGTGGAGCAGCTGGCGCTGTCGGGGGACATCGCCTACTCCCTGCCCTCCAGCGACCTGCTCAAGGCGGGCTCGCTGCACAAGCCCCGCTCCAAGGCCAGCGACGCGGTGGTCGAACGGCTCCAGCAGGTGCTGGAGGAGTTCGGCATCGACGCCCAGGTCACCGGCTACACGCGGGGACCGACGGTGACGCGCTACGTCGTCGAGCTCGGCTCGGCCGTGAAGGTGGAGAAGGTCACCGCGCTGTCCAAGAACATCGCGTACGCCGTCGCCTCCGCGGACGTCCGGATCCTCAGCCCGATCCCGGGCAAGTCCGCCATCGGCATCGAGATCCCGAACTCCGACAAGGAGATCGTCTCCCTGGGCGACGTGCTCCGCTCCGACACGGCCCGCTCGGGTCACCACCCGCTGATCACCGGCCTGGGCAAGGACGTCGAGGGCGGGTTCGTGGTCGCGAACCTGGCCAAGATGCCCCACCTGCTGGTGGCCGGCGCCACAGGCTCGGGCAAGTCGTCGTTCATCAACTCGATGGTCTGCTCGATCCTGATGCGCTCGACGCCCGACGAGGTGCGGATGATCATGGTCGACCCCAAGCGGGTCGAGTTGAACTCCTACGAGGGCATCCCGCACCTGATCACCCCGATCATCACCAGCCCCAAGAAGGCCGCCGAGGCCCTGCAGTGGGTCGTGCGCGAGATGGACATGCGCTACGACGACCTGGCCAACTTCGGCTTCCGGCACGTGGACGACTTCAACAAGGCCGTGCGGGCGGGCAAGGTCCAGGTCCCTCCCGGCAGCGAGCGGACCCTGACGCCGTACCCCTATCTGTTGGTGGTCGTCGACGAGCTCGCCGACCTGATGATGGTGGCGCCGCGCGACGTGGAGGACGCGATCGTCCGGATCACCCAGCTGGCCCGGGCCGCCGGCATCCACCTGGTGCTGGCCACCCAGCGGCCCTCGGTGGACGTGGTCACCGGCCTGATCAAGGCCAACGTGCCCTCGCGGCTGGCCTTCGCCACCTCGAGCCTGGGCGACAGCCGGGTCATCCTGGACCAGCCCGGCGCGGAGAAGCTGGTCGGGCAGGGTGACGGCCTGTTCCTGCCGATGGGCGCCTCCAAGCCGGTGCGGATCCAGGGCTCCTGGGTCACCGAGGCCGAGATCCACCAGGTGGTCGACGCCTGCAAGACCCAGCTCGAGCCGACGTACGTCGAGGAGGTCACGGCCCCGGCGGCGGCCAAGCGCGAGCTGGACGACGACATCGGCGACGACCTCGACCTGGTGATCCAGGCGGTCGAGCTGATCGTCTCGACGCAGTTCGGCTCCACCTCGATGCTGCAGCGCAAGCTGCGGGTCGGGTTCGCCAAGGCCGGGCGCCTGATGGACATCCTGGAGAGCCGGGGCGTGGTCGGCCCCAGCGAGGGCTCCAAGGCCCGTGACGTGCTGGTCAAGCCCGACGAGATCGACGCCGTGATCGCCACACTGGAGGGGGAGCGATGAGCGCAGCCGAGAAGCACCTGGACGACTCCGCGCAGGCTCAGCCGGGCCCGGGAGAGTCTGCCGAGTTCGCCGAGCACCAGGCCCCACCGCCGGCGCTCAGCGCCGCCGGGGCCCTGGTGGAGGTACGCCGCAACGCCGGTGTCGCCGCCGGGATCGGACTGGTCTCCTCCGCGGTCTCCATCGCCTACCTCGCGCGCGCCGCCACCACGTCCTCTGTGCTCGACTGGGCGCTCGTGGTCGTGATGGGCCTGCTCGGGATGGTCTGGCTCGCCTCGTTCGTCGACGCCCGCACGCCGTTGCTGGTCGCCGACGCCCAAGGAGTCCGGCTGCGGCTGGGCCGCACCTGGCGTGGGCTGCCGTGGTCGGCGGTGGAGCAGATCGAGCACTCGCCGCGGCGCGGGCTGCTGCGGGACGGCCGCATCGTGGTGGTGCCCCGCAACCCCGAGAAGCTGCTGGGCGAGCTGGACCGCCGCAGCGCTCGCCAGGCCCGCTGGTCCACCAGGCTCTACGGCGGCCCGCTGGCCCTGCCCCTGGGGCTGACCACCAAGGTCCAGTCCGACGGCGACCTGACCGAGGCGCTGGCGCGGCTCGCGGACCGGGGCGCCGAGGTCGTGGTGCTGGCCCCGCGGGCCCGACGGGTCGATGAGCTCGAGCCCGAGGCGACCGAGCCTGCTGCGGCCGACCAGGTCGAGGTGACGCCCTCGCTCGGATCCGAGCCCGATGAGCAGTCGGTCGAGTCGAGCAAGTCCAGCAAGCCGCGGCTGCGCGACCCCCGACCCCTGCTGGCGACTGCGTTGACCAGGATCTCGGCCCGCATCCCCGGCCGGCCCTACGAGGACGACTCGCCGGAGCCCGAGTCGGTGGTCGAGGCTCGGCTGGAAGCCGGCGCCGCTGCGGCCGACAATGTGGCACCGGAGGAGCCGGCCAGCGCGACGCCCGAGCCCGCCCGTGACTCCGTCCCGCCCGCCCGCGCCGAGGTGCGCCGCATCTCCACCGCCGACCAGGCCGCCTGGCAGGACGAGACCACCGTGTTCGCCGCGCACGGCGTCGAGCTGGTCGAGGACGACCAGCAGTGGGGTGACCGGGTCACCCCGATCGCCCGCGAGCAGCACCCGGTGGCCCCGCTGGTCTTCGACGACTTCGTGGTCGAACCGGCCGCGGACCCGGTCATCGGCCCGGAGCTGCGGGCGGCCCGCACCCGGCTCGCGCTGAGCGTGGACCAGCTGGCCGAGCGCACCCGGATCCGGCCGCACGTGATCGAGGCGATCGAGGTCGACGACTTCGTGCCCTGCGGCGGCGACTTCTACGCCCGCGGCCACCTGCGCACCCTGGCGCGGGTGCTGGGCGTGCAGGTGAGCGGGCTGCTGGACGCCTACGACGAGCGCTACGCGCACGCCCCGATCGACCCTCGGCGGGTCTTCGAGGCCGAGCTGGCGACCGGCTCCCACGGCTCCATCCGCGGCACCCGGGGCGGCCTCAACTGGTCGATCCTGGTCGCCGCGGTGATGGCGATGGTGCTGGCGTGGTCGATCGCCCGCCTGGTGATGGACGCGCCCACCGACCTGACCTCGGCACCGGTGCTGAATGGCTCCGGCGGGCCGCACGGCGGCAGCGCCGTGGCCGCGGACCCGGTGCCGGTGGTGGTCAGCGCCCCCACCGGCGGTGCCCAGGTCGTGGTGCGCGACAGCTCCGGGGCGATCGTGTTCAAGGGCAACCTGGCGATCGGGGAGAGCAAGACCGTGGAGGCCTCGCCGCCCCTGCGGGTGCAGACCACCGACGGTGCCGTCACCGTG
>ERZ1645187.623-NODE-623-length-34811-cov-12.525751_pt1 | contig 34811 bp, 29 predicted proteins | sample MGYA00575352_ERZ1645187 | MGnify/ENA primary metagenome ERZ1645187 (study PRJEB40837, sample SAMN11349314) | freshwater sediment metagenome | isolation source: river sediment | host: Sediment | place: India: Wazaribad , New Delhi | collected 2017-02-21 ... | reverse complement strand
CCGCGAGCGCGGGCTGATCCTCCACAAGCTCATGGAAGAGGTGCTGACCGGCGAAGTCTCGGAAGGGGAAGCCGCCCTGACCGAACGGGCTGACCATCTCATCCGTGCCCTCGGTCAGTCCCCGGTCGCCGACCCGGCGACGGGGCTGTCGGCGCAGGAACTGTCGGCCTGTGTGGTCCAGACCCTGACTCTGCCTGAGATCGTGGCCCTGCGGCCGGGTCTTCTGCCCGAGTTTCCCGTCTATGCCGCACAGTCTTCCGATGGCGTGGAAGCCGCAACGGCCGGGATCGCGGACGCCCTGACCATCGGCGAGGGTGGCCGGCCGGTCGTGGTCGTCGACTGGAAGAGCGACGTGAATCCCGATGCTCAGACGCTCGACCACTATCGGGCTCAGGTCCGCGCTTATCTCGATATGACCGGCGCCGAGCGCGGACTCATCGTTCTGATGACCGGGGGAACCGTGATTGCCGTTCCGCCCTCGCCGCAGACGGCGGCGGCCTGACGGAGGGAGACACGATGACCTCCCGCAAGCGTCCGACCGGCTCCGACCAGGACGATCTCTTTAACCCCGAGGTCGAACTCCTGCTGCCAGCTCAGCTTGCCATCGACGGCAAGGTACTGGGAAGCCTCGTGCGCCAGTTGGCGATTCCGGCGCGACGGGTGCGTTGCCGGCTGCGCCCCTTCGCCATCCGCCGCGTCAATGGTTACGAGACGATCCTGCAATCCGGCGAGACTCTGAAGATCATCAGAGCGAAGACGGCGACGCCCTTGGAAGCCGATCTCATTCTCCTTGTGCCCGGCGCAACGGAGCCGGAACGGATCGCCGAAGCGCTCGAACTGGGTGAAGGCCGGTGGATGAATGCGCCGCCGACCAGCATCGACACGCTGGATCGTTTCGCGCGCGCCGAGCGTCTCAAGGCCGTCTCCGCGTCCTGGATCGACGCGATACATCTGCGCGAAGGACGAACCGCGGCGGACGACCAGCCGGCGCAGCCTGGCTTGCGGCGTCCACAGATCGGCGCGCTTCACGCCGCGCTTGCTCACGCGACGCGATCAACGGATCCGGCCACCATCGTCATGCCAACCGGCACGGGTAAGACCGAGACAATGCTGGCGTTCAACGCCAACCAACGGTTCGAGCGCTTGCTGGTGGTGGTGCCCACCGATGCTCTACGCGAGCAGATCGCGGGCAAATTCGAGACCTTCGGTGTCCTGAAACAGCAGAAATGCCTTGATGAGACCGCGGCTTTCCCTTTGGTCATGCGGCTCTCGCATATCCCGACCAGCCAGGCCGAAGTCGATGAAATCTTCGACAGCGCCAACGTCGTCGTCACCACGATGCAGATCGCTGGCCGGGCCGACGCCCCGGTTCAGGAGCGGATGGCGGCCCGTGCATCAGCGTTGTTCATCGACGAGGCCCACCATATCGGCGCGCCGACTTGGTCGCGATTCCGCGGCCTCTTCATCGACCGGGACCCGCCGCTTCCGATTGTCCAGTTCACCGCCACCCCTTTCCGTGAGGACGGCCGGCGCGTCGACGGTGAGTTCATCTATACCTACCCGCTCAAGAAGGCGCAGGCCGAGGGCTATTTCAAGCCGATCCGGTTCGAAGCGGTCTTCGGGCTCGATCAGCCCGATGCCGATCTGGCGATCGCCGAGAAACTCGGCGAAATCCTCCAGACCGATCTGGAGGCCGGTCTCAATCATCTCGCCATGGCGCGTTGCCAGACGATCGAGCGCGCGAAGGATCTCCACCAGCTCTACAGCACGATGTTCCCCGACTTCCGCCCGGTCATCGTTCATAGCCAACAGTCGATCCGCGAGCGCCGCGCGAATCTTGCCGCGCTGCGGCGTTTCGAGAGCCGGATCATCGTGTGCGTCGACATGCTGGGCGAAGGTTTCGATCTCCCGGAACTGAAGATCGCGGGCCTGCATGATCCGCACAAAAGCATCGCCGTAACCATCCAGTTCGTCGGCCGCTTCACTCGGCAGGACCCGCGCTTGGGCGACGCGACCGTCATCGCCAATACCGGCGTGGACGACATCGATCGGTCGCTCGCCAAACTCTATGCCGAGGACGCCGACTGGAACGCCCTGGTCGAGGCACTCAGCACAGCCAAAATCGACCGGCAGGTTCGGCGCGCAGAGATGTTCAAAGGCTTTGTCGGCGATCTCAGCGACATTCCCTTGCAAACGCTCGAACCAAAGATGAATGCCGTGGTCTATCGCACCGCCTGCGACGCCTGGGAGCCGCTACGCGCCGAAGACCTGTATAACCCCGGCGTCTATCTCGGCATGAAGGTCAACACGCATCAGCGGGTCGCTATCTTCGTCACCCGCTCGGAGGAGCAGGCTGGCTGGACGACCGCGCAGCACGCCACCAACGTAGTCTGGGACCTGCATATGATGCACTGGGACCCCGACAAGAAGCTCCTCTATATCAGCAGTTCGGCCAAAGGCCCCTATGACCGGCTGGCCAAGGCTGTCTGCGGCGACACGACGCGGCGCGTCGAAGGTGAGGACGTTTTTCGCAGTCTTCACGGCTTCAACCGCCTCATCCTGCGCAACCTCGGGCTCACGCACCATCAGGGCCGTGGCGTGCGCTATTCGATGTATATGGGCGTGGACGTCGCCGACGGATTGGACACCGCGAAATCGCAATCCCGTATCAAGAACAACGTCTTTGCGACCGGCTTCCTCGATGGCGTGCCGGCCTCGCGCGGCTGTTCGGCCAAAGGGAAATTTTGGTCGATCTCTCCGGTTCGCGACCTCAGTGACTGGGTCGAGTGGTGCAGCGACATCGGCACGGCCGTCAACGATCCCGGCATCACCACAGATGGCGTCTTCAAGAGCGCGATGCGCCCCCGCCAGATCAATGAGCGGCCGAGCGTTCCACCCGTCGCAATTCACTGGCCGGAGTCTCTGCTGACACAGATCGAGGACCGGATCGAGATCAGCTTCGACGACATCGCCGCACCATTCGCGGAATGCGACATCGAACTCGTGGATCGTGAAGCCACCGGGCCGCTGCGCTTCGTGGTGCGCAGCGATACCCAGATCGCCGAGTTCGAAATCGTGTTCGCGGAAGGCGGCGCCCGCTATCCGCAACGATCGGGGTCGAAGGCGACGATCAAGGTCGGCGGCAAGGTGAAGACGCTGTCAGAATATTTTGGCGAGGACTCCCCGCAGATTGATTTCGGAGACGGCTCTCTGCTGATCTACAGCCATCTCTACGCCTTGCCCGATGGTGTTCGGGTCGAGCCTTATCCTTCGGATCGGATCGAGGTTTGGGACTGGTCGGGGACAAATATCCGAACAGAATCGCAAGGGCCGGAAAAACGAGCCGATTCCGTCCAGCGGCGCGTCATCGAGACCTTGCTCGCCGACGCGGACGCCTACGACCTGATTTTCGACGACGATGGAGCTGGCGAGATCGCCGATGTGGTGACGCTCCGCGTCACAGAGGGCCTTGTCCAGGTCACGCTCCATCATTGCAAGTTTTCGAGCGCCGACACGCCCGGCGCCCGCGTGAAAGATCTTTACGAAGTGTGCGGCCAGGCCCAAAAATCCGCCCGCTGGCGTGACCGTCCCAACCGTATGTTCACGCATATGCTCAGGCGCGAGAAACTGCGCCTCGACAAGGGGCAAAGCTCTCGCTTCGAACATGGGAACGCCGCGTTCCTCAAGCGGCTGAAAGCGAGCTGGCAGGACTATCGCTACGAATTTGACGTCCGCATCATTCAGCCCGGCCTGTCGCGGGCGGCGATCACCGAGGAAGGGCTGCACTTGCTCGCCGGAGTCGAAACCTATTTGCTGGAGACCCGCGCGATGAAATTGCGGGTCTTGGGCAGCGCATAGCCATTACGGGGCCGCCTCGCGTCTCCCGCGATCAGCCAGGCATCAGCCGCTGCTGGGCCTCGACGTCGGTCATCGGCTGTTTGGTCGCCGACCCAGGCGCCGCCATGTCATCGCCATCGAATGCCGGAGCGCCGGTCTCCGCCATCTGCCTACGGCCGTTGGCCGATGAGTCCGGGGCAGTCGTATGTTGTTGCCGCAGACCCATCGCGGAAAAATCCAGGATCAGCGGTTGCAACAGCGCACGCGTCACTTCTCCGCCGCGGGACAGCACGTCGATAAAATCTTCCTGGTTGGGTTGGCCAAGAGCCAGTCGATAGATCATGCGCTGTTCCCGAAGTTGCGCGAACCGCAGCATGTCCCGGCCAAAGGGACGCTCGAAAACGTGCCGGCGAATTTCGGCACCGTCGAGCACCCACCACGGACGAAGGCCGCTCTTATCGACAAAGCGCTGCGCGTGCCGCTCCACGCATCGCCAGGGCGAGCCTTGATCCACGGAAGGATCACCAAGCACTTCGTCGCGCAGCTCTTCCGCCAGCTTCCGTCTGACCGACAGGCCCGCATAGCGCTGGATGCGGCCTTCGCGTTGCTCGAGGTCGAGTGGATTGGAGGAAAGGTCCCAATGGACCACATGCGAACACCAGGGATGAAAATCCAGGCCCTCCTGCCCGACGGATGTCGTCGCCAGGACATGCGGCCAGAAAGGCGTGTTGAAGCTTCGGCGCACTTCATCTGGACGCGCCGGGGTGGCCTGCGCCACGCCTCCCTCCACCTTGACCACCGGCTCGGCTTCCGCGTCGCCAAACGGGACGGCGACATGGCAACGGACAGGAATTTTGTGCGGCTGTCCGCCAATCCCATGAAAACTGAAACTGCCGGCACGGAGCCCGAGCGACGCTTTCAGATCCCTGGCAAGACCCGCCGCGCCCTCATGGAGATTCTGGGTGCGCAGCCAGAAATGCTCGTCGAGAACGCTCTCGAATCCGCCGTCGACCACCGCTCCCATGACCTGCTCGACCGCGTTCTTGCCGGGCAGCGATGACAATATGACCGGGTTGTCCAGATAGGAGCGCAGGCCCTGCCAACTGAGCTGGACCAGTTCAGGGTATCGCGGGCCATCCAGGATCGTCGGGTCATGGCGCCGCAGAGCCCGGCCGAGCACGACGCCCGGCGCGCCAATGGCGTAGTCAACGAGGTCGGAAAGCTCGGCCGGCGAAAACCTGTCGATCGGCGGCGTCTGGCGCCATTTTCGCACCGCCGATTGCGCGGCGCGATCATCACCGATCGCGCTGCTCCATCCCGCCGCCGACTGCTCCGTAAAACCCGCCATGCGTTCGATGGACGCCAAGACGCGGGCAATCGATCTGTGGCGTCGGCGGGCCTTGACGGTGTCCCGTTCGACAATGCCTCTCGGCAAAGCAGCGAGAATCTGCCGGCGAACTTCCTTGCGGACAGCACCGAGCGGCGCACCCGCTTTTGCGAGCGGGTCGGTGTTACGGATCAGCCATGGAGAAGGATGAAACGCCGCCATCACGGGGCCAGGAACCGCCGCCAGCTTGAAGCGACGCCGCCTGTAGGCTTTTTCGTATCCCCCCTGTTTCTTGGGAAGGCAGCGTGCTTCGACCCCGAAGCTGAGAAGCGCCGCGACGCTGGGAGGCGTTGCGCGGAATCGGCTGAACATAAGGAGCTTGGGATCAGCCCCGACTTTCGGATCGGCCTTCGCCACCCACGCCCCGCGAAGAGGCCACCACGCAAGCGATGGGGCGACCCAGGGCAACGACAACAATGAGGGCGGAGCAACATCGTTCAGCGCACGAAGCTTGGCGTCGGGCCAGTCGGCCGGCGCGTTGAGCTTGTTGCGTCGCTCGCGCGTCATCCGCGTGAGCTTCGGCGCCGCCTTGATCCTGGCCTTCTTCCAGGCTGCATAGCGCGGCCCGAGAGACTGGGCCGGCAGCGGAACCGACGACCAGTAGGGCAACGCCTCGTAACGCACTTGCTCGGCGAAGCTCTCCACCAGATGCCGATACACCTGAAAATCCTCGGGCAGCGGGTCCGCTTGAAGAAATTTCGTGCCGGCGAGTGGATCGGAGGAAGCCACGCTGTCCCGCTCTGTACGCGACATCACCGGCGTCATGAGTTGCCGAAGGTCATCCCTGAGCCGACGCGCTTTGGCCACCTCTTCCATCAATTCCTGGCGACTCGCGTCGGAATGAGCGGCGATGGCGCGCAACTTGTCCCCAAAATCCGCAAAGAGATCTCTTGCGCGATGCCGCGCGTCCGAGCCCGCGAGAAACTCGATCAATTTCAGAAGCTCCGCGTGAGCAAGCGCGCCGCGCGCTTCCTCCCATCGCGTGGTCAGATACGGATATGGCGTGGCGCTCAGCAGCAGGATCGCCGGACGTCTGGCCGAGCCTTCAGGCTCCAGCAGCGCCTTCAGTAGCGGGTCAGCGTCCTTCTCGTCCAGAAGCTGCCGGTAGCGCTGGAACTCGTCGAGAATGACGAGATCAGGCGGTTGGTGGCGCAATGTCGCCAGCGCCAAGGCTCGCCGGAGACGGCCAACGAAGGTGGTCGGCCTGAGCGGCTTGATCCTGCGCTCGGTGTCGCCGCGCAACGCCAGATCGAGCATCGCACGCACAGGTTCGCCAAACTCAACCTCCAGCGCCTCACGAAACCTCTGCCGCAAGCCAGGTGGCGACGCCGCAAACTTCTTCTCAGCCTCCGCAACGGCCCAGTCCCAGGAGCCGCGCGCACTAAGCCGCAAGATGTCGGGATCGAGATCGCGAGCGAAAGCCGGATAGCTCTGTTCGAGCAGCACCTTCAGAAATGCCCGTTCTTCCTTGCGGCCGCCGGTCAGGCGAGCCTTCGCGCCCGGAAACGAGGTCGCAGGGGTGAGCGCGTAGATCAAAACCGGTGTGGCGGGCCGCTTCTCGACGGCGATCAGCGAAAGCCGATCAGGCGTTTTGATCGCATCCTGTAGCTGAGAGTCGCCCAGGAAGCCGACAACCCGGCTCTTGTTCTGGTGCGAAACAGCGTGCCCGTTGGCGATGTAATAGATGGTGAGGGTCCGGCGGCCGTTATCGGCCATGCGGCACGCCAACTCCTTTGCCACGACGGTTTTTCCGAGCCCAACCTCATCGGCGACCAAAAAGCGCCGCCGGCCGTCAAGGTCCTCGAAGGCCGCAAACGCCGCATCGGCGGCCGCCTTCTGAAACGGTTTGGGCGCGCTCATCGGCGCCTAGCCTTGATTTCGGCAACCCCGAGTCCGCTGCGGAGCTTGCCCCACAGATCGTCGAAGCGGCGCAGCATATCCGCAGTCTGGGGGTCTTGGTGCCTGGCTTCCTGAAGGATTGCGGGCAGATATTGGGATACCCGGCGTTCGATCTCCCGGAACTTCCCGGGATCGCGCGCCCATGCCGCCAACATTTCCTCCAATGTCGGCAGCGAGGAATCGAGCGCCGGATTCATTCCCGTATCTGCCCGGTCCCGTCGTTCGTCATTCGTCCAATCGCCTTCCCCCTCACGGCCATCGTCCGCCAGCAATCCGGCCAGCCACAAGAGGAATCCTCTGGCTCCCAGAAAGCGGACGAATGCGGCGCGGTCACGATCTTCCCCAAGCGGCGGGTGTGCGGGCGCGCGTTGCAGCCAGGAGAGACCCTTTTCGCCACGGCTCACGCGTAGCCGGACGAACTCGCTCCGCTCCGCCACCGCAATCGGTCCCAGAGGCACGACGGTTTTCCCACGGGGCCAGGCAGCCAGTTCGCCGTAGAGTGCGCCCACCTCAAGCACGATGTCCGGCTCGTCTGGATGAGGACCGCCTGGACGGAGATCGGAACCATGCGCGAGGCGCGCGCCCTCATCGTCAAAGGCGAGTTGCGCCGCCCACCGAGCCGCGACCTGCACGCGCGCGCGTTCGAGCGCTTCCTCCTCCAGGGCTGCGGCGTCGGGCGTATGTTCCACCAGAGGCGCTTCAACCAGCCGGGCCGAACCGAGAAGTGCTGTCAGCCCTCTCTCGATCTGCTCCGTAACGACCAGCTCGGCGGTGACTTCTGCGTTGCGGCCACTCCAGGCGCGCATGGTCGCGTTCGCGCTGCCGAGCCACAGCCGCCGCTTCTGCCCCGATCGCATGAACAGCAACTTCGCGTGAAGGCCACGGCCAAGTTCCTCTTCCTCACCGTCAGCCGGATTATTATCCGAGGCCGCCGCGGCAATGTCAGCATCGGGGTCGAGGTCACCGACAGGATAGTCCGGCGCATCCAGCACGAGCAGATCGTCGAACGTCGCCAGCGCAGGACCAATTCGCTCGATCTCGCGGATTGTCGTCAGCAACACCCGGTGCGTCGGTTTCGCCCCCTTTGGCGCTTGTCGGGCGAGAAAAGCCTTGTCGATAAACGGGCTCACCACCACGACTTCATCCGTTCCCGCCGGCGGCACGGGGGCCGCCATATCTCCACGTCCATCCGACCAGTGAAGCCGCTCGACGCGCACGCCTGCCGGAGCTCGCCAGGCTACCTTTGCGACGGCAGCGCCCAATGAAACAGGCCGCACGCCTTTGAGCGCCGCTCTCTCGGCCAGCGCACGCGCCATTTCCTCCGCGCCTGGGATGGGAGCGCTCCCTTTCTCCCCGGACAGGAGCAGCATTCCGATGTCCCGGTTCACATTTTCAGTGAGATTGCGGCTCCCGATCCAAAGGCGCCAGTCAGCCTTCCCGTCCGCATCGCGCGTGCGAACGAGCGCTGCCTTGGGATGCCAGCTATGGGTCGCTTCATCGAAATCGACTTCGCGCACGAACTGGTCCAGCACCGCCGCGATGCGCGGTGTCCGACGCATTTTCGCGAGGCGCCCTCGCTGGACGATGATGCGCACCCTTCCACGAAGGCGCTCAACCGCGTCGGCGAAGTCGGATGGGCTCCCACGGCCAGCATCTGTGTCCTTGCCGGCCAGGGCGAGCAGCGTCGCGCCAATCGATCCCAGATCCGCCGAATAGGAGGCCAGCAAGGCCAATTCGACATTCTCGTCGGGAGCGGGGCGCAGACCCTCGAGAAACGAGAGCGCGGGCCAGTTGTCGACCGTCCCGCTCATTCGGCGTCCGCCAGATCGTCAAGGAGCGTTCTGACCTGCTCCCATCTATAGTGGAGGGGGCCAGCCAAACCATGCTCATCGTTCGACCATTCGAGCCGCCGCGCGCGCCCGTTGGGCGTCAGGGGAAGCCGCGCACGAGGCCCCTTTCGGGCTTCGGCCGCCGCATAGACTCCGAAAAGCGGCCGGGGATCCGTCGGTTTCGAAGCTATCCACTCCTTCGTCGCCGTCACAACCGTGCGCAACTTCAACGGCAGCGCGCCTATGTCTGCCTCAAGCGCCTCGACATCGAGTTTGGCCGCGGCGGCGCCGTATTCGGCAACGGTCGAGGCCAGGTGATCGCGATGCCGGGTTGACGTTTCCCTTTTATCGTCAGCCTCGACGACATGTTCGAGGAGAGCGTCATAGATGGCGCGGCCCACGCCGGCCAGATTGGCCGCCTGTTGCGCCCGCGCCAGCGGCGCCCGGTCGGGGCCGGCGATCGCACGGGTCTCGTCAGCCCACATTCCCGGCGGCGACGCAGCCTCCGTCCGAACGAGGCGCGCGAGCAAGGAAAGCTCATGGCCTCCGCTGCCGCGCAATTGCACGAGACGCTCGCGAAGAAAGGCGGCCTCCACGGCCGCCAACCGGAGAGTGATCGATCCCCCGTTCCAACCAGCCGGACGCTCGGGGAGCGGGACGAACGGCGGATCGAAGCCGAGGAGCGGCTGTCCGTCGTCATCGGTCGCCGCGCTGACGCACTTCAGCAATCTGTGCGCATGCGCCCGAGAGATTGTCCGCCCGTCAAGACGCGGGCGCAGGATTCCCCACACAGCGAGCGCATTCCAGTAAACGGTCGATGGCGGCTGACTGGACGGTTTGGGAAAGACGCGACCGCCGATCACCTGGGATTCTCCAGCTTCCCGGAGCCGCCCGGCAAGCACCCTTTCGCGTTCGCGTAGGGCACGATCAGCCGTCGGCCCCGTCAGGCCGGCGAGGTCCTCAAACAACCAGGGCACGAAGATCGCGTAGCGCGCCCGCGTGTGCAGGACCGATGTGCCTGGGAAGAAATGATCGGCATACCGCTGATGGATGGTCAGAAAGCCGATCTCGTCGCGCACGCCCATGGATTCTTCGTCCATTTGCGCCTTGGCGCGGGCCAGTGCCTCCCGAGATAAATAGCTCCACCCCAAGGCCGGTTCGATATGCGCAGCGCGTCGCGCTTGCGGCGATCTCGTGGGCCTAGCCACCGTTGTTAGCTCCACAAAGACGACAGGGGCGCCGCTGCCAACCGATCGCCGAACGGCACGACGTCCGTGCTGTCATAGAGGACAACACCGAAGGCGAAGCGGTCGCCACAGGCTTCAGCCAAGGCTCGCATGCCCGAGAAGTCACCGGCCTTGACCGTGGCGCTCGCCTTGACCTCAATGCCTGCGATCATGCCGTCGTCGCGCTCCAGCACGATGTCCACCTCGCGCATGTCCCGGTCCCGGAAATGGTGGGGCGCCAAGCGTAGGTCCGAGGCTGTCATCAGCTTCAGCACTTCCGAGAACACGAAGCTTTCCAGCAGCGCGCCGAACGGCCCGCGATCGGTCTTGATCCGATCGAAGGTGAGCCCGCGCGCGGTCGCAAGCAGCCCGGAATCGAGAAAATGCAGCTTGGGCGTCTTGACGATGCGCTTCAATGCGTTGGTGAACCACGGCTGCACGGTGGCGATCAGGAACACCTGTTCGAGCAGGCCGACATAGCGCTGGCTGGTCCTGTGATTGACATTGATGCCGGCGGCGAGCTGCGAATAGTTGACCAACTGGCCGGAGTGCTCGGCCAGCAGCCGCACGAACTTCGGAAGTTCGGTCAGCTTCTCGATCTCGGCGATATCGCGCAGATCTCGGGTCAGGATCGAGGTGAGATAGGAGCGCGCCCAGTCCTGCCGTCGCCGTTCATTTTCACGGCTGATCGCTTCGGGAAAGCCGCCACGCAGCACGAGCTGTACCAGATCGTCGCCGACAACCGCGTCCTTTTGGTTCTGTAGTTTCCCCTCGAAGAGGCGCTCCAGAAAGGTCGGCGTCCTGCCTTCGACCTCGGCCCTCGCCAGCGGCAGCATCCGGATGGTCTCCATCCGGCCAGCCAAGCTGTCGGCGATCCGCGGCAAGGTAAGCACGTTCGCGGAGCCGGTGAGCAGAAACCGGCCCGGGCGATAGTCCTCATCGACCGTCTTCTTGATCGCAAGCAGAAGGTCGGGCGCGCGCTGGATCTCATCGATGATGGCCTTATCCAGGCCGCGGATGAAGCCGGCAGGATCGGATTGCGCGGCTTCGAGAACTGTCTGGTCGTCGAGTGTGATGTAGGCCCGCCCGGCCTCTCCCATCTTCCGAACCAGTGTGGTCTTACCGGCCCGGCGTGGCCCCACGATCAGGACGACCGGGGTATCCGCAAGGGCCTCCTCCGCCTGCCGTTCCACAAACCGCTCGAACATGCCCACTCCGAATCCCGGCTGGTTGGCACTATGGGTCTCGGCAGATTTGTAGTCAATGGTCCGCTAATTGGTATTCAGATGACCGTGATCTGAGAGCTTAGGAGGGGAAAGCCTTCCCCTGCGGTCGAGCCTGTCGTCTCGGCCGACCCCTTCTGCGGGGATTCCCCCGCAACGCCCCCTTTGAGAGTGAGAGTGCGGACGGGATTGCCGTGACGGGTTGAGGGCTGGGGGAGAGGCCTCCGGCGCCCGTCGCGGAGACCCGCGATGTCCAAACACAACCGCAAGACCGGCGCCAGGGGCGACCGGACCAATCTCTATTCCGAAATCACCGACAAGATCATCGCCGAGTTGGAAGCCGGCCGGGTGCCATGGGTCCAGCCCTGGGGCACGGCCGCCGCGAGGGCGCCGCTGTCCATGCCGCAGAACGCCTCGACCGGCCGGACCTATTCCGGGATCAACGTGCTGCTGCTCTGGGGCGCCGTCATCGAGCGTGGCTTTTCCGGCCAGAGCTGGCTGACCTTCCGCCAGGCGCTGTCGCTTGGCGGCAATGTCCGCAAGGGCGAACGCGGCACCACCGTAGTCTATGCCGACCGCTTCGTGCCGGAGGACGAGAAACGCCGTGCGCGCGAGACCGGCGAGGACGCCCAGGCGATCCCGTTCCTGAAACGCTTCACCGTCTTCAACACGGATCAGTGCGAGAACCTGCCCGAGGACGTGGCAACTGCCGCGCCTCCGGTGCCGGCCGGATTGATCGAACCGCGCGTCGAGGCGCTGATCGCGGCGACGGGGATCGACTTCCGCATTGGCGGCAACCGGGCCTTCTACGTGCCGGCCCATGACTATGTGCAGGTGCCGCCGCCGCAGGCCTATTTCGAGCCGATCAATTGGCACCGCACGGCGCTGCACGAACTCGGTCACGCCAGCGGCGCTCCCCATCGTCTCAACCGCGATTTCTCCGGCTCGTTCGGCTCGAAGAAATACGCCTTTGAGGAATTGATCGCCGAGATCAACGCCGCCTTCTGCTGCGCCTCGCTCGGTATCACGCCAACCGTCCGGCACGCCGACTACATCGGCTCCTGGCTCGAGGTCCTGCGCGAGGACAATCGCGCCATCGTCCGCGCCGCCAGCCAAGCGAGCAAGGCCGCCGATTGGCTGCTGGCCTTCGCCTCGGACGAGGCCGACCAAACCATCCCGGTCGAACCTGCTCGCGACAGGAGGGTGGCATGATCCTCTTGACCGACGAGCTGCGCAACCGGCTGCTGGCCAATGGGCTGCAGCGCGATATCGATCATGTGCCGGTGGTGAAATTCTTCAATCCCGTCGGCGCGGGCACCTGGCTTATCACCGAGATGGAGCCGGACGGCGACACGCTGTTCGGTCTCGCCGATCTCGGCTTCGGCTATCCTGAGATGTGCTCGTGCAGCCTCGCGGAGTTCACGTCCATCTCACTGCCCTTCGGTCTTGGCATCGAGCGGGACATCCTCTTCGAGGGTCTATTTCCGCTGTCGGCCTGTGCCGAAGCGGCCCGGTTAGCCGGCAGCATCGTTGAGAGCGAGCGCTTGCTCAGGGCTGCCGCGGCGTCGCTGCGAAACAGGCAGTAACTTTCCCACCCATCGGCGCGGCGCTCTCACTCCGGCTCAGGAGAGTGAGAGGGCTGCGCCTTTTTTCGTGACGGGTTTAAGGTCGAGAGAGAGGCTCTCGGCGCCCGTCGCGGAGTAAATCACGATGGCACCTGCCGTTCAGAAAATCACCCTCAGCGCCTCGCGCGACATTCCCTTCAACAAGCTCGTTCTCTCCCAGTCCAACGTCCGGCGCCTGAAGGCCGGCGTCTCGATCGAGGAACTGGCCGAGGACATCGCCCGCCGCGGCCTCCTGCAGAGCCTCAACGTCCGGCCGGTCCTCGATCACGACGGCACGGAGACCGGCATGTTCGAGATTCCCGCCGGCGGCCGCCGCTATCGGGCGCTCGAACTTCTCGTGAAGGGCAAGCGTCTCAACAAGACGGCGCCGGTACCCTGCGTGGTCCGCGAGGCCGGGACCGAAATCTCGGCCGAAGAGGACTCGCTCGCCGAGAATGCCCATCGCGCTGCACTTCACCCGCTCGACCAGTTCCGGGCTTTCAGGACGCTGCGCGATCAGGGTCTCACCGAGGAGGAGATCGCCGCGCGCTTCTTCGTCTCGACCGCCATCGTCAAGCAGCGGCTCAAGCTCGTCACCGTCTCGGAGACGCTGCTCGACGCCTATGCCGAGGACGAGATGACCCTCGATCAGCTCATGGCCTTCACGGTTTCGGCCGACCACGCGCGCCAGGAGCAGGTCTGGAAGTCGATCCAGCACAGTTGGTCGAAGGAGCCCTATCAGATCCGCCGGATGTTGACGGAGAACACCGTCCGCGCCTCCGATCGCCGCGTCCGCTTCGTTACGACTGACGCCTATGAGGCGGCGGGCGGGATCGTCTTGCGCGATCTCTTCCAGGACGATGACGGGGGCTGGATCGAGAATGTCCCACTGCTGGAGCAACTTGTCGCAAACAAGCTGAAGGCCGAAGCGGAGACCATCGCCGGCGAAGGATGGAAGTGGATCGAGGTCGCGGCCGACTTTCCCTATGGCCACACCCAGGGCCTTCGGTCGATCACCGGGACGCCGGTCGATCTGACCGAAGACGAGCGCGCCCAGCGTGAGACGCTGCGCAACGAGCTCGACGACCTCGAAGCCGAATATGCCGAGGCCGACGACCTGCCCGATGAGATCGATGCGCGGCTCGGTGAGATCGAGGATGCCCTCGAAGTCTTGGGAAATCGTCCCGTCCACTACGATCCCGCCGAAATCCCGCGTGCTGGTGCCTTCGTCAGCATCCACCATGATGGCCAGCTCTCGGTCGATCGCGGATATGTCCGTCCCGAGGATGACGTCGCCGACGACGAAGCCGGAGGGAGCGCCGCTGGCGGTGAGGATGGCGCCGGTGATCCGACCGGCGCCGCGCAGCGCACCGTCATCACCATCGGCGGTGAACAGTCGGTTCAGGACGATGACGACGATGTCGTCAAGCCGCTGCCCGAGCGTCTGGTGACCGAGTTGACCGCACACCGCACGCTGGCGCTGCGGGACGCCCTGGCGGGCAACCCGCATGTCGCGATGACCGCGCTCCTCCACAAGCTTGTTCGCGATACCTTCCAGCACGTCTCGTCGACGGGCTGCCTCGAAGCCTCGGTCCGGCACATCTTCTTCTCCATCCAGGCCGAGGATCTGAAGGACAGCGCATCGGCGAAGTCGGTCCAGGAGCGGCAGGAGGCCTGGCAAGCTGATCTGCCGGCCGATGACGATGCGCTCTGGGCGAAGATCGACGGACTCGACGATGCAAGCCGCATGGCGCTTCTCGCCCATTGCGTCTCCTTCGGCGTCAACGCGCTCTACGAGAAGGCCAATCCTTACGGCGCAGGCCCGACCACGCATGGCGTGCAGCAGCGCATTCGCGAGGCGGACCGTCTCGCTCGTGCCGTCGGTCTCGACATGGTGGAGGTGGGCTGGCGGCCGACCGTCGGCAACTATCTTGGCCGGGTCACCAAGCCGCGCATCCTCGAGGCGGTGCGCGAGGCGAAGAGCGAGGCAACCGCCCAGCTCATCGATCATCTGAAGAAGGGCGACATGGCGAAAGAGGCCGAACGGCTGCTCGCCGACAGCGGCTGGCTTCCCGAGCCGCTGCGCCTGGCACCGCTCGACACGGAGGCCGCTGAGCAGACTGACGAAACCGAGGCGCTGCCCGCGTTCCTAACCGAGGACGACGAGTCCGAAGACGAGGAACCGCAGCCGGTCGCTGCCGAATAGCGCCAGGTCGGGCGGCAGATGTCGTCCGACCTGCACACTCACGATCCACACCGCGCCCGGCCATCACGCCGGGCGCTTTTCACTTCAGGAGCCTATCATGGCCGACTATTTCACCCATTTCTCCTGCGTGCTCGACGTCGGCACGCCCGACAACGCCGCCCGTGCGCTCGATCTCTACAACCGCCTGTCCGAGGAAAACGCATCGGAGGATCCTCCCTCGGAAGGGTTCGATCTTTCCATCGTTCCCGAACATGGCGGCACAAGCCTTTGGATCCATGACGACGTCACGGGCGACCCGGAGCACGTCATCCTGTTCGTCAAGCGCTGTGCCGCCGCGTTCGGCCTCACCGGACTGTGGGGTTTCCAATACGCCAACACCTGCTCGCGTCCGCGTCTCGATGCATTTGGAGGCGGCGCCCATGTCCTCGATCTCGCCACCGGCGAGACCGTGGCGTGGACCTATACCGGAGGCTGGCTCGCCGAGGTGCTCGATGGAGGCGATCCCGATGCCTGAGATCATCGAAACCACCGTCTATCGGCTCGATGAGCTCTCGGACGCCGCCAAAGACGCGGCCCGCGCATGGTATCGGCAGGCCGGCTTCAACCATGACTGGTTCGAGTTCGTCTTCGACGACTTCGAGCGCATCTGCGCCTTACTCGGCGTCGAGCTGCGAACTTTCCCCGTCCGCCTCTACGGCGGTGGTATCCGACAGAAGCCCTGCATTTTCTTTTCCGGGTTCTGGAGCCAGGGCGACGGGGCCTGCTTCGAGGGGCGCTATCGCTATGCCAGGGCCGCACCCCGCAAGATCCGGAGCTATGCGCCGAAGGACGGTGAGTTGCACCGTATCGCCGATGCCCTGCAGGCTATCCAGCGGCGCAATTTCTACCAGCTCCACGCCGGCATCGTTCACCGCGACCGCTACTATCACGAATATTGCATGGCCATTTCAGTCGAACGCGATAGCCCGACCTGGCAGGACATGACGGCTGATGCGGAGGATGCCGTGATCGAAGCGCTTCGTGACCTCGCGCGTTGGCTGTTTCGCCAGCTCGAACGCGAATATGAGTTTCTGACCTCGGACGCGGCCGTCGACGAAGCCATTGCCGCGAACGAATACACCTTCACCGAGAATGGACGTCGGTTCGGATAGCCGAGGAGTTCGATCTCCCCTGAGAGGGAGAGGGAGGCCGTGACGGGTTTGAGCCCGTCCGGTGGAGAGAGAGCGCCGGACCGGCTCGTCCGTCTTCCGCTCTCCCGAGGTTCTCACCATGACCAATGCTTCCGTTCGCGCCGCCGCTCCGGTCGCGCCGCTCCCGCTCGCCTTCCATGCCCGACCCGCTTCGGCCATCCTTGCCGCCGCCGAGCAGCTTCTCCCACAGCTCGAGCAGGGCCGGCCCATCGATGCCGAAACATTGCGCGCGGCGATGGAGGCGGCCTTCGGTGCCTCCGATGCCACCGGCGCCTGGGACTGGAAAACTGCCTACGACGCCTGCGAGGCGGCGACCGTCCTGTTCCTGCGCAAATACGGAAGGGCGCTTTTCCGTAAAGCCGGTTCTCCGGCTCCGCGGCTTTCCGCCGTGTCGAAGATTGCCGCGCTCCTCCCGACCCACACCCGCCGGTCCGAGGAAGCCCAGAGCTTCCAGCAGTTCTCGACGCCGATCCCCCTCGGCCTCGTTGCGGCCCACGCCGCCGCCATCACCACAGCGGATCGCGTCCTCGAACCCTCGGCCGGGACCGGGCTCCTCGCCATTCTGGCCGAGATCGCCGGCGGTTCGCTCGTCCTCAACGAACTGGCCGAAACCCGCGCCGACCTGCTCACCGCCCTCTTTCCGGCAGCGCATATCACCCGCTTCGACGCCGCGCAGATCCACGACCATCTCGATCCGGCGCTGATTCCGAGCGTCGTGCTCATGAACCCGCCATTCTCGATCATGGCCAATGTCGAGGGCCGCGTTGCCGATGCCGCCTTCCGCCACATCGCATCGGCGCTGGCGCGCCTTGCGCCCGGTGGCCGCTTGGTGACGATCACCGGCGCCAGCTTCGCGCCCGACCATCCGACCTGGGCACCATCCTTCACCCGGCTGCAGGAACGCGGCCGTGTCGTCTTCTCCGCCGCGATCGACGGCTCGGTCTACGCAAAGCACGGCACGACGATCTCCACCCGACTGACCGTCATCGACAAGGTTCCCGCCGATGATCCGACAGCAATTCCCGCATCGCCAGGTGTTGCAGCGGACACCGCGGCATTGCTGGCCTGGGTCGACGAGCACCTGCCGGAGCGGCTTCCTGTTGATCCTTCGGTAGCGTTGCCTGTGCCAGCGATCCCGACCCCTGGCAGCGTGCGCGGCTATCTGAACCGCGCCGCCAAGACCACGTCGCCCGCGCCGACGGCCGATCCCGAGGCACAGCCGCTCGCCTATGAAGCCATCGAGTCGCAGTCCGGTGAAACCGCACGGCTCTCGGACGCGATCTACGAGGAATACGGGCTTCAGGCGATCCGCATTCCCGACGCGCAGCCCCATCCGACGAAGCTGGTGCAGTCGGCTGCGATGGCGTCCGTCGCCCCACCCAAGCCGAGCTATCGGCCGCGTCTACCCGTCGACATCGGCGACCTTCTGTCCGGGGCACAGCTCGAAACCGTCATCTATGCCGGCGAGGCCCATTCCGACCATCTCGCTGGAACCTGGACGGTCGACGCCACCTTCGATGTCGTGTCCGCTGCGCCCGACGACGCAAGGAACGCGGTCCGTTTCCGGCGCGGATACATGATCGGCGACGGCACGGGCGTCGGCAAGGGCCGCCAGTCGGCCGCGATCATCCTCGACAACTGGCTTCAGGGCCGTCGCAAGGCGGTCTGGATCTCGAAATCCGACAAGCTGCTCGAAGACGCGCAGCGCGACTGGTCGGCGCTCGGGATGGAACGCCTGCTGGTCACGCCCTTGTCGCGTTTCCCGCAGGGCAAGCCCGTCACGCTGGCGGAAGGCGTCCTATTTACGACCTACGCCACGCTGCGGTCCGACGACCGCGGCGAAAAGGTTTCGCGCGTCAAGCAGATCGTCGAATGGTTGGGCTCCGACTTTGATGGAGTGATCATTTTCGACGAGGCGCACGCGATGCAGAATGCCGCTGGCGGTAAGGGAGAACGCGGCGATGTCGCGGCCAGCCAGCAGGGCCGCGCGGGCCTGCGCCTGCAGCACGCGCTGCCGGATGCGCGTATCGTCTATGTCTCCGCGACCGGCGCCACCACGGTCCACAATCTCGCCTATGCCCAGCGGCTCGGCCTCTGGGGCGGCGAGGAGTTTCCCTTCGCCACCCGCGCCGAATTCGTCGAAGCGATCGAAGCCGGCGGCGTCGCCGCGATGGAGGTTCTCGCCCGCGACCTCAGGGCGCTCGGCCTCTACACCGCCCGCTCGCTCAGCTTCGACGGCGTCGAATACGAACTGGTCGAGCACGAACTGACCCCCGAGCAGACTCGCATCTATGACGCCTATGCCGGCGCCTTCGCTATTATCCACAACAACCTCGATGCGGCGATGGAGGCGGCCAACATCACCGGCGGCGACGGGACGCTCAACCGGCAGGCAAAATCCGCGGCGCGCTCGGCTTTTGAGTCCGCCAAGCAGCGCTTCTTTGGCCACCTGCTCACCAGCATGAAGACCCCGACGCTGCTCCGCTCCATCGCCGCCGATCTGGAGGCGGGCCATTCGGCCGTCGTCCAGATCGTCTCGACCGGCGAGGCGCTGATGGAACGCCGCCTGGCGGAGTTGCCGACCGAGGAATGGAACGACGTCCGCGTGGATATCACGCCGAGGGAATATGTCCTGGACTATCTTGCCCATTCCTTCCCGGTGCAGCTCTACGAACCGTTCACCGACAGCGAGGGCAATCTGTCGTCACGCCCGGTCTATCGCGATGGTCAGCCGGTCGAGAGCCGCGAGGCCGTCGCCCGCCGCGATGACCTGATCGCCCGGCTCGCCAGCCTGCCACCCGTGCCCGGCGCGCTCGATCAGCTCGTCCAGCATTTCGGCACCGATATGGTCGCCGAAGTCACGGGGCGCTCGCGCCGCATTGTCAGCAAGCGCAATGCCGGCGGCATGGATCGTCTTGCCGTCGAGACCCGTGCTGCCGCCGCCAATCTGGCGGAGACCCAGGCCTTCATGGACGATACCAAGCGCGTCCTGATCTTCTCCGATGCCGGCGGAACCGGCCGCAGCTACCACGCCGATCTCTCGGCGCGGAACACCCGGCTGCGCGTCCACTATCTGCTCGAACCGGGCTGGAAGGCCGATGCCGCGATCCAGGGGCTCGGCCGCACGCACCGCACCAACCAGGCGCAGCCGCCGCTCTTCCGTCCGGTCGCCACCAACGTCAAGGCGGAGAAGCGATTTCTCAGCACCATCGCTCGCCGGCTCGATACGCTGGGCGCGATCACCCGCGGCCAGCGCCAGACCGGCGGTCAGGGCCTGTTCCGGCCCGAGGACAATCTGGAAAGCGCCTATGCCCGCGACGCGCTGCGCCAGCTCTATCTCCTGATCGTGCGCGGCAAGGTCGAGGGCTGCTCGCTCGACCGGTTCCAGTCTGCCACTGGCCTGAAGCTGATGGACGCCAATGGCATCAAGGACGACCTGCCGCCGATCACCACCTTCCTCAACCGCCTGCTGGCGCTCACCATCGAGCTACAGGGCATCCTGTTCACCGCCTTCGAGCAATTGCTCAACGCCAAGATCGAGGGCGCCGTCGCCAGCGGCACTTATGATGTCGGACTGGAGACGCTGACGGCCGAGCGTTTCACCGTCACCGGTAGCGAGACCATCTATGTCCATCCGGGCACCGGCGCGGAAACCCGGCTGCTTACGATCACCCAGCGCGACCGCAACCGTCCGCTCACGCTGGACGAGGCTTTCGATCATCTCGACGATCCGCGTGCGCGGCTCCTGATCAACGAACGCTCGGGTCGAGCCGCCGTCCAGATCCCCACAACCAGCGTCATGCTCGACGATGGCGAGGTGGAACGCCGCGTCCGCCTGATCCGTCCGATGGACGCGCACAATATCCCCGTCAAGATGATGGGCGAGACCCATTGGGCGGAGGCTGATCGCCGGTCATTCGCTGCCGCCTGGGAGAACGAAGTTGCTGAGGTGCCGGCGTTCTCCGAGAGCACAATCCATGTCGTGACTGGCCTGTTGCTGCCGATCTGGAAGCGCCTGCCCAACGACTCCACCCGTGTCTATCGGCTTCAGACCGATGACGGGGAGCGCATCATCGGTCGCAAGGTCTCGCCTGCCTGGGCGGCCACCGCCACAGCAACGGGCGCCACGACCATTTCCGCGGAGGACGCCTTCACCGCGTTGATGGACGGACGCACGATCCTCGACCTTGCCCAAGGGCTTCAGCTTCGCCGCAGCCGCGTCATGGGCGCCAACCGCATCGAGCTCTCCGGCTTCACCGACACGATGCGCGAGCGGCTCACAGCCTACGGTCTCTTCCACGAGATCATCTCATGGAAGCTCAGGATGTTCGTGCCGGTCGACGCCACCGGGCCGACCGTTCTCGGCCGCGTGCTCGATCGCTTCCCGGTCGAGCGCATCGGCGAACGGGAGGCGGCCTGATGTCGCGTCACGACGCCTCCAAACTGGCAACCCGTCTCGGCCGGCAGGCCGAGGCGGTCTGCCGCGAATATCTGCCCAGCGGCAGGCGCGAGGGCCGCTACTGGATGGTGGGCGATGTTCGCAACACGCCGGGGCGCTCGATGTTCGTGCGCCTGACCGGCCCCGAATCCGGCAAGGGTGCAGCGGGCAAGTGGACCGATGCCGCCACGTCCGAACATGGCGACCTTCTCGATGTCATCCGCGAGAGCTGCGGCCTGATCGACTTCAAGGATGTCGTCGACGAGGCGCGGCGGTTTCTCAGTCTGCCGCATCCCGAACCGGAGCCCGCAGGCCACAACGCCCGGCAGTCACCGGCACCAACGGGTTCGCCACTCGCAGCGAAGCGGCTGTTTTCGATGGCGCAACCGATCGCGGGCACACTTGCGGAATCGTATTTGCGCAATCGCGGCATTACGGTTTTGCACGGAACCGGGTCGTTGCGCTTCCATCCGCGCTGCTACTACCGACCCGACGAGCATGCGCCGACCGAAACCTGGCCGGCCCTGATCGCCTCGGTGACCGATCTCGACGGACACCAGACCGGCGCGCATCGGACATATCTTGATCCTTCCGGACTCGATCCGGGCGGCTTCAGCGAGGCGACGCTCGGCAAGGCGCCGATCGACACGCCGCGACGGGCGATGGGCGACCTGCTCGGCCATGCGGTCCGCTTCGGTGTGGCCGGTGAGGTGCTGGCGGCGGGCGAGGGCATCGAAACCGTGCTGTCGCCCCGCATCGTGCTGCCCCATATGCCGATGCTGGCGGCGCTCTCGGCGGCGCATCTCGCAGCGATCGCGTTTCCGGCGGACCTGCGGCGACTCTACGTCCTGCGAGATCGCGACCCGGCCGGTGACAATGCGCGGCAAAGCCTGATCGCTAGAGCAACGGGCGAGGGGATCGAGGCAATCGGGCTCACGCCCCTGCGCGACGACTTCAACGAGGATCTGCGAGAGCTGGGCGTCGATGCCATGCGCGCGGCCTTGAGGGAGCAGCTTCGTCCGCAGGATGTCGCCAGGTTCATGGACGAATGAGAGCGTCAGCCGGGGCGGCGTGAACGGGGGCATCCTGTCCTGTCTTTCGTGATCGTGATGTGCCCGCTGTCGGAAAAGCAGCACCCACGGCCTTCCTCGAGAGGTCGATCGGCCCACAAACGGGCCGGGCCGGCAATGGCGGCGCTCCGGCTATTTTCCGCCGGCGGGGCAAGCCCCGCCTTTGCAGCGCGAAACAAAATAGCCGGGCTTCGCCATCAAGGCCCTCACGTCGTTCGGGCTGCCAACCCGTCCCGCCCGTGGGCTTTCGACGCCTGCGAAGGCCGCGATGGGCGCGGTCTCCAGACCTGGGAGCCACCCGATGACTCACGAAGACGACGATACAGGATTTGAACCCGTTCACACCTCATCCCCGACCGATCACGTTCTCACCGAACTCCAGCTCTACGGCTGGCGCCCCTTCCAGGACGAAGCCGATCCGAGGCCGCTTCCCGAAGGCGATACCGTCGCTGGCGCGGTCGCAGACATCTTCGACGCGCTGATCGCGACGCTGGGAGAAACCCGCCTCGAACCCGATCTCGACGATCTGCTCTGGTCGGCCGTCAATCTCTTTCACCGCGCCGCCGACCGCGTCGAGCGCGATCTCGACGACAATGAAGTGACGCAGCGCCGCCTCCAGCGCGAGCAGGATGGCAGCGAGGTGAAATCCGTCGAGCTCGAGCGTCTGACGGCCGAGGGGCAGACGCTGATTGAGCGGCGCAACAGCATGGAGCTCTTCCGTGACGTCGCCGCCGAACAGTTCGAGCGCCACACCGGCACTCACTGGCGGCCCCGCTCAGGCTCGATGGTCAACCACCGAAACCTGACCTCGGCGATGATCGACAGCCGGGACTTTCTCGCCGCCCGGCGCCGGGCGGAAGCTGAGGTGATGCTACCCGCCGGCACCAAGGTGGCGCTCACGGGCGGGCTCGACTTCAACGATCACCAACTCATCTGGGCGCGGCTCGACCAGGTTCACACCAAGCACCCCGACATGGTGCTGCTGCACGGCGGCTCGCCCAGGGGGGCCGAGCTGATCGCCGCAAAATGGGCCGACAACCGCAAGGTGGCACAGATCGCCTTCAAACCCGACTGGACGAAACACGGCAAGTCCGCGCCCTTCAAGCGCAACGACACCATGCTGGACGCACTGCCGGTCGGCGTCCTCGTCTTCCCCGGCACCGGCATCCAGGAAAACCTCGCGGACAAGGCCCGCAAGCGTGGCATCCCGGTCATGAAATTCGACGGCGGCGCATAACGCGCCGCCGCATTTCCAGGCGGTGTGACCGCCTTTTCCTTGACGGAACACGACAAAATGCCTTGAATATTGGGGAGATGAAGAACCGGTATTGAAGCCCAGTCGCAGGCGGAGCGTATTTCCTGGCAGCCTGACGTGATCCCTCAAGAGGTCCCACGGAGGCTTCCATGACGCTTATCTTGCTTGCCATCTCCCTCCTGACGGCCTTGTGCTTCCTCGCCTTCAGGTTCGCGATCTATGCCTTGCCGTTCATGGTCGGGCTGACCGCCTTTCGCTTCGTCCATGCCACCGACGCCAGCTTCCTCCTCTCCGCGCTTGCGGCCATTGGTGCGGGGCTGCTCTCGGTCGGGATCGTGATCTTCGTGCTCGGTTTCGCCAAGAATCCGGCCCTGCGGCTGCTCGCGCTTGCCGTCTTCGCGGTGCCAGCAATGGTCGCCGGCTACGCGCTCGTGCATGGCGTCACCCACGACGCCATCCATTCAGCCCTCACGCTCAACCTCGTCTGCGGCGCTGGCGGACTTGTCGTCGGACTTGCCGCGATGGCCAATCTCAATACGCTTGGCGAGCGCGTTCTGACCGCCTGAACGCGCCGTCTTTGCCGTCCGGTTCGCCCGGTCAACCGGGCGGCATTGGCCACCGGGTCATGACGTCCGACTGGCACGAACGTCGTGTCGAGGGCATCGGCGTTTCGTCAGCGGTTGCCTTGTCGCCTCCCGACATCTCCCTTGTCGACAGACTCTCACAACATAGCTGCCACTCCGCGAAGGGACTGTACCGCTTGTTGCGGATAGGCCGGGGTGCACTTCCCGCTCCGATCGCAAATCCTCGCTGGACCGAACCATCGGGTCTCCGAACCAGCCGCTGCGGCGCCATTCGGTTGCCCGGAAGCCGTTTCTGATTTCGCGGTGGCCCAGCCCGGATGCAGCGGCGGGTGGCGCTGAGAGACGGGCTGCGCACATGCGCCGCCGGTGCGGTGCCGGATCCTGCCTGATATGTCGATCCCCGCGAGAACGATGTTTCTGGTCCCTGTCTTCCGTTCCGCTTCCGTGAAGGACCAAATCCCTTCCGACTGACTGATCCCCTAAGCCCGTTCGCTTTCCGCCAGCAACCCCCTCGGTGCCGGACCGAGTTGGCGCGTACCGCGCCTGCCCGCACCACTCCGGCCCTTGGGAGTCGAGCTTCCGCCAAGGCGTCAGTGCAGGCGTCTCCCGACGGTCTTTTCCCGGGTCTCGTCGGAGGGACGGTCCCTCCGGCTGAAGCAACGGAGACTTGAAATGCAGAACATCGTTATTCTCGCCGGCAACATCGGTCAGGAACCGGAAACCCGCACCACCCAGGGCGGCACGTCCATCACCCACTTCACGCTCGCCACCTCGCGGCCGCGCTACTCCGAGGGCAAGGTCCTTCGCGACGAAAACGGCTATCGGGTCCAGGACACCGAATGGCACCGCATCACCTGCTTCAACGGCCTCGGCAAGACGGTCCAGCAGTATTGCGAAAAGGGCATGAAGGTTCTGGTCCGCGGTCGTATCCACTACACCAAATGGACCGACAACGATGGCGTGGAACGCTACGGCTGCGAGATCATCGCCGAAACGGTCGATTTCCTCAGCAGGGCGAAGCAGACCCAGAACGACGACGGCAAGTTCATCGACGACGACGACATCCCGTTCTGAGCGGGACGTCCGGAACCCGGCGGCCGCGGCCGCCGGGTTCTTCGTGCTTCAATGTCCGGCGGCTTTCGAGGCGAAGCTTCTAAACATGTCACAGGATGCAATGGCTCGCTTGCGGGAGCGGTGCTCGCGCGTCTCTGTGCAGAAAACTGTTCATAGCCTTTGGGTCGAACCCGGGCCATAACAACGGCATGGATGACCTGTGCACCAAGTCGATTCCTGAACTTCTCGTTCTTCATGCGACGATCATGGAGGAATTGCGCGAGCGCAAGGTCCTGCGGTCAGCGAACAATCCAACCGGGGATCTTGCCGAATACCTGTTCTGTTCTGCCTTCGGCTGGGCGCAGGAAAACAACTCGGCTAAGGCATTCGATGCCACAAGTGATGGAAAGCGATATCAGATCAAGGGACGGCGCATCCATCGCCGCAACAGGTCGCGGCAATTGTCTGCAATCCGTGACCTCGACGGGTTCGACATTCTTGCCGCCGTCTTGTTCGACGATGAGTACCGCATCATGCGTGCGGCATTGATTCCGGCTGCCGTGGTCCGCGAGCACTCGACCTACATCAAACACACGAACAGCCATAAGTTCCTTCTGCGCGATGCGATATGGGATGTTCCCGGTGTCGAGGATGTGACCGCCCGCCTGCGTGAGGGCATGTGCTGAACTGCGACGATGCCGGCTCCGGGGATTGCGCATGAACCACCCCACTCTTTGAAGCACAACCTTGGTTCGGCCACCGCCTTCCACGATCAACCCATGAAGGGTCGGACTATGCAAAGCTTGCCGCCGTCCGGGGCTTCGCCCCGGCGGTGATCGCGTCCGTGCCCGAACACTACGGGCGCCTGTCGAGCGGGGATGGTCCCCGCCCACAAGACAGGAGCCGGAAACATGTCCCTCGCAGATGCCCATGCCTTCGCCTTCAGCCTCGCGACCACTCTGATGGCCTCGATCGTGATCTTTCGCGCCGGTGACGGAACGATGAGCGTGATGCCCGCCGCCGAATACGACGGCGACGACGAAACGATCGTCGAAGAGATCGACCCTTTTGCCTGACGGCGGGAGGGCGCCACCCTCCCTTCCGGCGACCGAATCAGACTCCGAAGGGCGATCCAAATTCTTCGGATCGCTATGGTTTGCACTAGCGACACAATAGGAAAGCGACTAAATTAGTCGTAGTTCTGGCGTGCGCATTCGTGACTGTAGGAGGTGATCATGCATGATCACCGCCCGACAGTCTCGGGCCGCGCGCGCGTTGCTGAGTTGGACGCAGGAGACGCTCGCTGACAAGGCCCGGGTATCGCTGACCGCACTGAAGCGCCTCGAATCCGAAAACGGACTCAGGGTCTACGAAACGACGTGTGACGAGGTCAGACGTGCACTGGAAGCAGCCGGCATCGTTTTCCTGTCCACCGACAAGGGTGAGGGAGTGCTGCTTCTCCATGACCGGATCGATCGCCAACATCCTCGGCCATAACTCCTTCCCGATTTCGTGGTCCGGTGCCCGCTGCGTTCCCACCCAGCAAAATGGTTAACGAATTATTCGCAAGCGGATAGGGTGCCGTGATGGGGCGAGCAATACCGACATTTCTGGATGAGCCACCGGTCAGCCAAACGCTGACGGCTTATGATCGAGAGCACATGATCCTCTACATGCGCCTGCTCGACGCCGCGCGAGACGGCGCGGACTGGCGTGAAGCGTTCCAGATCCTGTTCGGCCTCGACCCTGATCTCGACCCCGAGCGCAGCCGACTAATGCACGACGCGCATCTCGCGCGAGCTCGCTGGATGTCGGACCAAGGCTATCGTGAACTCGTCCGGGAGAGCCAGCGGGAGGCATGAGTGATGCCGTTACGGCAGCGGGCTTTGCCGGCACGGTGACTTCCAACGGACAACTCATCCGGGAATTCTGGTCTTCCTACTAGTCGTGTGAGCGAGAGGAGGATCGTGATGACACCAGATGCGTCAGGATGGCGATCCTCGGGGCGCTACGATCACATCGAGGATCTGACCGCATCCGACCTCGCCTGGGAGTGGCTTCGACGCAACGACGCCTATGACCGTGATTTCGAAACACTCGTGCGCGCCGATGCTGACCCGGGATTCGTGACGGACAGGATTCGACAGCATTGGGGGTTGCGATTTCCCGGTCGATCCACAGATCGCAGCGCCGTCGGCACCGGTATTCTGGCTGCCGCGAGAGGATACAAGCGTCGTCCTGCTGGTGGACTTACCGGATCTGCTCGCTCCGGGAACCGACGCCCAACCCGAATTTTCGGGCGCCGACATCCGCGATGGTGCCCGAGAGGGGACGTATTTCCGTCTCGACCTTGGCAATGGGCAATTTGTCCGGGTACTGCGCCAAGGCGGTGATGGGAGCGATGCACCAGTTGCCGCGCTCGTTCCGCTCGGCATCGACGGCTTTGATCGCATCGTATCCGTCTCCCGCCTTCTTGCGGCTTTGCATGGTCGTGCGATTCCAGCGGAACCGAGACTGACCCGGCAGCGGCGGGCGCGACTGCGCCGGATGCTGCAGGCCTTCGACGGACATCGGGCGGGAGCAACCCAGCAGGAAATCGCGCAGGTGATCTTCCGTGTCGATCATGTTCCCCGCGATGAATGGCAGGCGTCCTCGGCCCGCCACGCTGTCAAGTCTTTGCTCCGGGATGCTCATGCGATGATCGCGGGTGGCTATCGCAGACTGCTCCGTCATCGCCGGTCAAAGTAATCGCTCCCACGACTTCGCCCGGTGGGCGATTTCGATACCTCCCAACTTCGCCCTGCAACTCGCAGTTCTCCCTTCGCCATCGTGGCCTTCGTTCGCCGCCGATCATCGGCGGCCCCACCGAAGACCACGAAAGGCCGATTCATGCGACCCGATCTCGCCGTTTTGCCGCCGCGCTTCCTGCGCACCAAAGAAGCCGCCGAATTCCTGAGCCTCTCCGCCCGCACGCTCGAGAAGCACCGCACCTATGGAACCGGCCCGGCCTACCGCAAGCTCGGTGGCCGCGTCGTCTATTCGATCGACGACCTCGAGGCTTGGGCAGCCCGCGGCGCCGTCACCTCCACCTCCGATCCGCGTGGATCAGTGCGTCCGGCCAAACGCCAGACATTGCCCGACGCGCCCCAACCCGGCCGCTACGCGCGCTGACCGCAGGCGAATTCCCGAATGGCGGCGCGGCATCGGTCTTCATCGGAGCGCGGACAGCTTGATCTGTTCCGGGCGCTCCCTGGCGATTTCGCAGCCCGAGACGCGCAGGATCTCATGGCCTATCCCTTCTTCTCCCTCTCGAAATCCCATCGCGTCGCGCCGATCGATTTTTCCGCCGGCAAGGTTTCGATACGCGTCGAGGCCGTGCCCGATCACGGCATGGCGACCATCTGGGACGCTGACATCCTGATCTGGGCGGCCAGCCAGATCGTCGAAGCCCGCGATACAGGCTTGCGCACCTCGCGCCTGATGGCTGCGACCCCGTATGAGATTCTCCGGTTCATCGGACGCGGCACCGGTTTGCGCGACTACAAGCGCCTGAAGGCCGCTCTCGACCGACTTCAATCCACCACCGTCTCGACGACGATCCGCCAGCCGACCGAAGGCCGTCGCCATCGCTTCTCGTGGATCAACGAATGGAAGGAGCGCACCGATCGGAACGGTCGGCCTGACGGCATCGAACTGATCGTGCCGGACTGGTTCTATCAGGCCGTGCTCGATGATGCGCTCGTGCTGACCATCGATCGCGCCTATTTCGGGCTGACGGGCGGGCTCGATCGCTGGCTCTATCGCATCGTGCGCAAGCACGGCGGCCGACAGCGAAACGGCTGGCGTTTCGACTTGCGCCACCTCCACCAGAAGTCCGGTGCGCTGTCGCCCTTCAAGCGCTTCGCTTTCGAGCTGCGCGACATCATCCGCCGCCAGCCCCTGCCGGGCTACACATTGTTCCTGGAGACCGAGGCCAGCGGCCGCACGCTGTTCGGCTTCGAGCCGAATCCAGCCTGTGGACAAGCTGTGAACGGCGTCGTGCCATCGGGAACCCGCAGACACGTGCTATCGGGAACCACCCCCTCGTGCCATCAGGAACCCAAACAGGGCGTAACCCACGGCACGGAAAGCGGAATCCGCGCTCCTAACTTAGAGTCTAACCAAGAATCTAACTTTGAAGAGCGCGCGCGCGAGGTGGAAAACCTCATCCGCGATGCCGCAAAGAGCCTCAGAGGCGCTGACAAGAAGCCCAGGGCGCAGGCGGTCAACACCAAGACCGCGCCACAGCTTCCCCTCCCGTCACCGGGAGGCAGGCCATGATCGTCGCGCTCCTCAATCAGAAGGGCGGCGTGGGCAAGACGACGCTGGCACTGAACCTCGCAGGTGTTTGGGCACGGCAGGGCAAGCGCGTCACGTTGATCGATGCGGACCCACAAGGTTCGGCGCTGGACTGGTCGCAGCAGCGTGCTCGTGAAGGATTCCCACGTCTGTTCGGCGTCATCGGCCTGGCACGTGACACGCTGCATCGTGAGGCGCCGGAGCTTGCCCGTGATGCCGATGTGATCGTCATCGACGGCCCGCCGCGTGTTGCCGCGTTGATGCGCTCGGCGTTGCTCGCTGCTGACCTCGTGCTGATCCCGGTGCAGCCGTCGCCGCTCGACGGTTGGGCGTCGGCCGAGATGCTGGCGCTTGCCACCGAGTCGCGCATCTATCGGCCCGAACTCGTCGTGCGTTTCGTGCTCAATCGGTGCGGTGCGCGCACCGTCCTTGCCTGTGAAACCGCAGAGACGCTGGCCGATCATGATCCACCGGTGCTCGCCTCTGCCATTGGTCAGCGGATCGTCTTTGCCGCTGCCGTGCAATCGGGTCGGCTGGTGTTCGAGCTGGACGAGGACGCACCCGCGGCGCGCGAGATCGCGGCGCTGGCAGCATCCATCGACGCGCTTGGCATCGGCAGGGTGACGCCATGAGCGAACGTCCAACCCGTCGCAGCTTTGCCTCCCGGCCGGGCGATCCCGAGCACTGGATCAAGGCGGCCGACCGTCCGATGCGCGATGGCGATGCCGCGGGTTTCACAGCGCGGCTCACCATCGACGTGACCCCCGATCTTCGCGGCCGGATCAAGATCACCGCGTTCCAGCGCGGCATCACCGTCGCCGACATGCTGCGCGAGCTGCTTGCGCGCGAATTTCCCCTAGCCACCGATGGAGATCATTCATGACCGGCAACGCGGTTCCCCGCGTGCGTAGCGGCCCCGTGCCCATTGCGCAGGCATCCGACAATCTCACCCATGTCGAACTGACCTGGGTGGAAAAGAAGATCGAGAACTGGATCAGGTTCGGCAGCGAGACGCGCGAAACCATTCTCGACCGCCGCCGCCGTGTCCTGGCTTTCCGTCCCGACAGCATATTCGCTTTCGTCCGTTGGGCGTCCAACGACTTCGGCACGATCATCTCGCGCATCGACATCGTGCGCGCCGTCAGGCCGGGTGAAGCCTATCAGACGCTGCCCTTCGTGCGCCCCGGCGGTGACATTCTCCTCAAGATCGAAGGCTGGCCGAAGGTTCAGCAGGTGCTCCGCCATATCGATGCGGTGGAAGCCGCCGGGATCGACCCTTGCGAGGTCGCTGCCGATCACTGGCGCCATGTCGCCAACCGTCTGAGCGCCGGACATGAGCCGCGTCCCTACACGGCCGAGCGCCATCAGGCGTGGCTCAAGCGGCGGGAGATCGAGGGATGACCCGCTTCGGCTATGTCATGGTGACGTATTTCGCGTGCGTTGGCGTCGCAATCGTGTCCTTCGTTTCGACCCCGCTGCGCCTCGTGTGGAACGCCTCGGCCAGCGTGCCGATCGGGCTCTACGAGCTCGAACGCCCAGGCCCTCTCCACGAGGGTGATCTGGTCGCCGTCATGCCGGACGAACCGCTCGCCGATTTCATGGTCGCGCGCGGCTATATCGGCCGCGGCGTGCTGCTGATGAAGCATGTTGCGGCCCTTCCGGGACAGGAGGTTTGCCGCACGGGCAATGAGGTCTCCGTTGATGCCGTGCCGTTCGGCGAGGCGCTCGACCACGACCGACGCGGCCGTCCGCTGCCTCGCTGGCAGGGCTGCCAGCGCATTGGCGACGGACAAGTCTTTCTCATGAATCCGGCCGTGCCGGACAGCTTGGATGGCCGCTATTTCGGACCGATCGCGGCGCGCGCCGTCATCGGCAAGGCCACCCCGCTCTACACCGACGAGGCCGACGACGGTCGCTTCGTCTGGCGCGCTGCCACGCGCTGACCGCATCCCCATCGGCGGGAGCGGTGCTCGCCGACGGGGTTTCCAACATCACCGCCAAGGAGACCATCATGCCACAGATCGGCACATTCACCCGCGACGAAGCCGGCTTCATCGGACATCTGGCGACGCTGGTCCTGGACCAGGACGTCATCATCATTGCGGCCGAGCCGTCCGACACCGAGAACGCCCCTGACTATCGCGTCCACGTCTTCGACAGCGTGAGCAACGAGACCGCCGCCGAAATCGGCGCGGGATGGAAACGCACCGGCGAAAAGGCTGGCGAATACATCGCCATCCTCTTTGACGACCCGAGCTTCGCACAGCCGATCCGCGCCAACCTGTTCCGCGACGACGATACCGGACGGGACTGGTCGCTGCACTGGACCCGCGCAGCCAAGCGCGACGGGAAGGACTGATCCGATGCGCGGAACCGTCCTCTTCCTCCTTTCCGGCCTGTCCTTCGCCGCAATCGTGCCGGTCAGCGTTCTTGCGCAGCCTGCGCCGATCGCACGGTCGGCGCAGGGAGATCCCTACGCAGATCACATCGCTGAGGCGGCGCAGCGTTTCGAGTTGCCAGCGGTATGGATCAGGGCGGTTCTCCGCGCCGAAAGCGATGGCGATCCGCGCGCGGTTTCGCCCAAGGGCGCGATCGGACTGATGCAGATCATGCCCGGGACATGGGCGGGCCTGCGTGTCCGCTATCATCTTGGCAACGATCCTTACGATCCGCACGATAACATCATCGCGGGCGCGGCCTATATCCGCGAGCTATTCGACCGCTACGGGTCGCCTGGCTGGATCGCCGCCTACAATGCCGGTCCCGGCCGCTACGAGGCGTCACTTTCCGGCCGGCCTTTGCCCCCCGAGACCCGCGCCTATATCGCCACCATCGCACCGGCGCTTGGCAGTGGAAGCGATCCCGGCACGACCGTCATCGCTGCCGCCGATCCTTTCACATGGACCCGCGCGCCGCTGTTCATCGAGCGGCCGGATCGTAAGCCGGCCACCGCTCTCGTGCCGGGAAAGCGCACGCCGAAGGATGCTCCAGACGCGCCGCCATCGTCCGCACCGGTGCGCGATGTTTCCGCGATCGTGCCGCAGTCGAACGGTCTGTTCGTCGCCCGTGCTGATGCGGGAACCATGCGATGAGCGCGGCGGTTCCCGATCGCACAAAAGTGGGCGCTGGCGTGGTCTGGAGGGCGCGCAGGCGGACTGCAGGCAACACGACCGAGGGATGGCAGGATAAAAGGCCGCGAGGTGCGGCATCGGTCGGTCGTGTTGTTTCAAGGGCTTATGGCGCGTTTTCGCGAGGTGCGCAGGTTTCTCGCACCTCGCGGCGGGACCAGTTTCCTCATGGTTTCCTACACTTGGCGCGATGTGCGGGGCATCGGCCATGACCGACGAACACGAATTCCGCATCCGCCCTGGCCGCAGCCGCTCCTCTGGCGCGCAGCGCGCGCGACCCTTCATCGCCCAGGCGCTCGCCGCCGCAAAGAAGGCTGGCGCGGGCGTCTCCCGTTCGGGCAGGATCGTCGCTGGCAATCGTTCGCGCTTCGGACGTGGTCAGCGCGCCAGCATCCAGGCCAACCGCTTCATCACGGCGCGCTCGCGCGGCGCGGTCATCAAGGCGCGCGTCGTGCGCCACAGCGCCCGTTCCGCACCGCTCGGTACGCATCTCGACTACCTGCGCCGCGAGGGTGTGACCCGGGACGGGGAGAAGGCACGGCTCTTTGGTTCCGGCGGGGAAGACGCCGATGCGAAAGCCTTCACGGAGCGGTGCGAGGGAGACCGCCACCACTTCCGGTTCATCGTCTCACCCGATGATGCGGGAGAGATGGGGGACCTCAAGTCCTTCACCCGCGATCTGGTCGGCCAGATGGAAAAGGATCTGGCTACCCGCCTTGATTGGGTCGCCGTCGATCACTGGAACACCGGGCATCCGCATGTGCATCTGATCGTGCGCGGCATTCGTGACGACGGGCAGGATCTCGTCATCTCCCGCGACTACATCAAGGAGGGAATGCGCGACCGGGCACGAGATCTCATTACCCGGGAACTCGGCCCCCGCACCGATCTCGATATCCGCCGCGCGCTGGATCGCCAGGTCGATGCCGAACGCTGGACCCAGCTCGATCGTCAGCTTCTCCGCGATGCGCGCGGCCCAGGCGTCATCGATTTCGCCCCGCGACCGGGCGAGCAGCCCGATGCCTACCACACCCAAAAGATCGGCCGACTTCGCAAGCTCGAATCCCTTGGCCTCGCCGACGAGATCGGTCCCGGCCAATGGGTGATCGACGAAAAGGCCGAGGTGACACTCCGCGAGCTTGGCGAGCGCGGCGACATCATCAAGCGCATGCATCGGGCGCTGACGGAACGCGGGATCGAACGAGGGTCGGCAAGCTATGTGCTTGCCGCCGAGAGCCTTGATGTCCCGATAATCGGCCGGTTGGTCGAACGTGGCCTCGACGACGAACTGAAAGGGTCGGCCTACGCGGTGGTCGACGGCGTCGATGGCCGCACCCATCACATCAGGCTGTCCGATCTCGACGCGGCCGGCGACAGTGCGCCGGGCTCGATCGTCGAGTTGCGTCGGTACGATGACGCGAAAGGGAACCGCCGCGCTGCCATCGCCGTCCGTTCCGATCTCGACATCGAACACCAAGTCAGGGCGTCCGGTGCGACCTGGCTCGACCGTCAGAACATCGCACGAGACCCCGTCGCTCTTTCCGATGCTGGGTTCGGCGCCGAGGTTCGCCGCGCGCTCGATGCCCGAGCCGAACAACTGGTCGAACAGGGTTTGGCCGAGCGCAACGGCCAGCGCGTCACCTTCACTCGCAACATGATTGGCACGCTACGCGCCCGCGAGTTGGAGGCGCTTGGCGAAAAGCTCTCTGCCGAGACTGGCCAGCCGTTCAATCGCACGGGCAGCGGCGAATATGTTTCCGGCTCCTATCGCCGGCGCTTTGCGCTCGCCTCCGGTCGTTTCGCGATGATCGACGACGGCCTCGGCTTCCAACTCGTGCCCTGGACACCCTCACTCGAAAAGCAGCTCGGCCGCCATGTCTCCGGCATCGCCCGCGGCGACGGTGGCATCGACTGGAGCTTTGGCCGCAAGCGCGGCCTCGGCCTTTGATCCCGCAAAGAAGGACCCGACCATGTCCGCTACCAAAATCCTCTGGGGCCAGATTCTCGTTGTCGCCACCATCGTTCTCGTCTGTGTCTGGGGCGCGACCGAATGGGTGGCCTGGCGGCTGGCCTTCCAGCCCGAACTTGGGAGCCCGTGGTTCCGGATCTTCGGCTTTCCGTTCTACCTGCCGCCCGCCTTCTTCTGGTGGTGGTACGCCTACGATGCCTATGCCCCGCCGATCTTCATCGAGGGCGCATACATCGCTGCGTCGGGCGGGTTCATTGCCGTAGCAGTCGCCATCGGCATGTCGGTCTGGCGGGCGCGGGAGGCCAGACAAGTCGAGACCTATGGCTCGGCGCGATGGGCCGAGACGGACGAAGTGAAGTCCGCCGGTCTGCTTGGACCCGATGGTGTGGTCCTCGGGCGCTATGACAGCCACTATCTGCGTCACGATGGGCCGGAGCATGTGCTGTGCTTCGCGCCGACCCGATCCGGCAAGGGCGTCGGTCTTGTCGTGCCCTCGCTGCTGACCTGGCCCGGCTCCGCCATCGTCCACGACATCAAGGGCGAGAACTGGCAGCTCACCGCTGGCTTCCGCGCCC
>ERZ1645187.622-NODE-622-length-34830-cov-19.904270_pt1 | contig 34830 bp, 26 predicted proteins | sample MGYA00575352_ERZ1645187 | MGnify/ENA primary metagenome ERZ1645187 (study PRJEB40837, sample SAMN11349314) | freshwater sediment metagenome | isolation source: river sediment | host: Sediment | place: India: Wazaribad , New Delhi | collected 2017-02-21 ... | reverse complement strand
CAGCATTCCCGGCAGGAAGGGCAAAAAGGGAAGGAAAGGCGGAGGGCAAGATAAAAGAACATGGCACTCCGTCGCGCCAGTTCAGAAAATTCTTGTTGTCTGCACACTGGTTAGCGGGGCCGCAGGCGGCACTACGGTTTTGGGCAGCGCGTGCCGCGATTGTTCGCAATCCATTGGCTTTGCTGAATTTCCACCAGCACTACGGCGGTGAAGTGATCGATTTTCGGCCATCCTTGTCGAGGCCGCACCCATGAGCGCCGACGACGAGAATCGCTTCCACCCGAAGCCCGGACGCATCCGCTCCGACACGCCCAAGGCGAGAAGCTTTCTGACGCAAGCAAAGAAACTCGCCCGCCAGCAGGGCAATGCGCATTCCCGGTATTCACCCCGCTCTGGCTCCGGCAGGGCCGGAAAGAATGGAAAGGCGTCGTCCGGTGCTGGTGGGCCTGGTATCAAGCGGGGGCGCGGTGCGTCCTTTGTCCGGGCACGCGGCCTGTCGGGTGGCTGGCGGCACAGCACGGCGGGTGTACGCCGCGTTGTCGTCAAAACCCGCTATGTCCGGCAGGCCGGGAAGAACGGCAAGGCTGCGGCCCACCTTCGCTATATCCAGCGGGATGGGACATCGCGTGATGGTGAGCGCGGCCAGCTCTATTCCGCGCATGACGACCGCGCCGATGGTGAGGCTTTCCTTGATCGCGGCAGGGATGATCGCCACCAGTTCCGCTTCATCGTCTCGCCCGAGGATGGGGTGGATCTCACCGACCTGACCGAACACACCCGCGATCTGATGAAGAGCATCGAGGCCGATCTTGGCACCCGGCTCGATTGGGTGGCGGTCAATCACTACAATACTGGCCAGCCCCATGTGCATGTCATCGTCAACGGCCGCGACGATCTGGGCGCCGATCTCGTCATCAATGGCGACTATCTCGCCAATGGCATTCGCGAGCGGGCGAGTGAGTTGACCACGCTGGAGCTTGGCCCCGTCACCGAGATCGAGCAGAGCCGTAAGCTGTCGGCGGAGATCGATCAGGATCGTTTCACGCGGATCGACCGCGCCATGACCGAGGAGGCCGAGGATCGTTTCCTCGACCTGCGCCATGAACCAGGCGACAGCCGTCGGCAGTTCAATCGGACTCTGCGGCTGCGCCGTCTGGCCAGGCTGGAAAAGATGGGGTTGGCCGCCGAGCACGCGCCGGGCGTCTGGGAACTCAATGCCAAGATGGAACCGGCGCTGCGCGAACTGGGCGCGCGTGGCGACATCATCCGCAATATGCACAAGGCGCTGAAGGCTGATGGCCTGGAGCGTGACCCAATGACCTTCCAGCTTCATGATGCAGCACCCGCGATACCGATCACAGGCCGCGTCTTGGACAAATATCTCACCGACGAGATGGGTGAGAACCTGACCTTGGTGGTGGACGGCATCGACGGGCGCACGCACCATGTTCCCGGCATCGACCCGGCCCGCGTCGAGGACGCAAAGATTGGCAGCATCATCGAGGTCGGTCCCGCCGATACGGTGGCGCGTCCATCAGATCGCACCATCGCCGCGATTTCGGAGCATGGCATCTACCGGCCAAGTCGTCATCTCGAACAGGCGAAGTTCGAGGGCCGCGTGCCAGGCGGTGATTATCAGGGCTATGTGGATTCCCATGTTAGGCGGCTGGAGGCGTTGCGCCGTGCCGGGATCGCCGAGCGGATCGACGCTGACCAATGGCGCATCCCGCAGGATTTCGAGAACCGCGCCGCCGCCTATGATGCCGGTCGCAACCGGCAGGCCAGCATCCGCATTCTGTCTGCCAGCCAGCTGGAACAGCAGATTGGTGCCGATGGCGCGACCTGGCTTGATCGGCGGCTGATGACGCCGGCTGCCGCGGATCTTGCTCCGGCAGGCTTCGGGCAACAGGTGCGCGACGCGATGGATCAGCGCCGTGATCATCACATCGAGCGAGGGGACGCTACCCGAAACCCTGAGGGCCGCGTCCTCTATCGGCGGAACCTGCTTGCCAGTCTGCGTGAGCGGGAAGTGGCGCGGGTTGGAGCTGAAATGACTGAAAGCAAGGGGCTGCCGTTCCGGGCGGCTGCCGATGGCGAGAATGTCAGCGGCAAGTTCACCGGAACCGTTCAGCTTTCGAGTGGCAAATTCGCCGTGGTTGAGAAGAGCCATGAGTTCACCCTTGTCCCGTGGCGACCGATTATCGACCGTCAACTCGGCCGCGAGGTGATGGGCGTCGTGCAGGGCGGGTCGGTGTCCTGGCAGTTAGGGCGGCAACGTGGATTGGGGATCTGATCCTTGGCTTGCCTTGAGGCAGCGTGGTTTGTTCCGGTTACGCTGGAAAGAGGACAGCCCTTGAACAGGTCTGTCCGATGTGCCGCCGATGGTATCCGGCAGCGCGTTGGTCTGGCCTTTCCTGTTGCCAACCGCGAAAACGCCTATTCTCTGATCCGCTCCATCTCTCTTGCCGATTGGAGCCTGTATGCGTGGAGGCCGGATCCTCTGGGGCCAGATCATTGTCGTTTTTTCGATCACCCTGATCACGGTCTGGGCCGCGACCGAATGGGTCGCGTTCCGGCTCGGCTTCCAGCCCCAGCTCGGCAATCCCTGGTTCGATGTCGCGGGCTGGCCGGTCTATTATCCGCCGGCCTTCTTCTGGTGGTGGTTTTCCTTCGACGCCTATGCGCCGGGTATTTTCACCGAGGGCGCGATCATCGCCACATCCGGCGCGATGGTCGCTATCGCCGCTGCCTTCCTCATGTCGATCATCCGGGCACGTGAGGCGCGCAATGTCGCCACCTATGGTTCAGCCCGTTGGGCCGAGGATAAGGAAATCCACGCGGCGGGGCTGCTCGGCCCCGATGGCGTCGTGCTCGGCCGGCATGACCGCGATTATCTGCGCCATGACGGTCCTGAGCATGTCCTTTGCTTTGCACCGACCCGCAGCGGCAAAGGCGTCGGCCTTGTTGTCCCAACACTGCTCACCTGGCCGGGGAGTTGCATCATCCATGACATCAAGGGCGAGAACTGGAACCTGACGGCGGGTTTCCGGTCCCGGCACGGCCGGGTGCTGCTCTTCGATCCGACCAACGTCCATTCCGCAGCCTACAACCCGCTGCTGGAGGTGCGACAGGGTGAATGGGAAGTCCGCGACGTCCAGAATATCGCCGATATTCTGGTCGATCCCGAAGGCAGCCTCGACAAACGCAACCATTGGGAAAAGACCAGCCATTCGCTGCTGGTCGGTGCCATCCTTCATGTCCTCTATGCCGAGAAGGACAAGACGCTGGCCGGCGTCGCGAACTTTCTGTCCGATCCCCGCCGCCCGGTCGAGGCGACCCTGCGCGCCATGATGGACACACCGCATCTGGGTGAAGCCGGGGTGCATCCCGTCATCGCCTCTTCGGCGCGGGAACTGCTCAACAAGTCCGAGAACGAACGCTCCGGCGTGCTGTCGACCGCCATGTCTTTTCTTGGCCTCTACCGGGATCCGGTCGTGGCCCGCGTGACGCAGCGCTGTGACTGGCGCATTGCCGATCTGGTCGGGGCCAAGGAGCCTGTCAGCCTCTACCTCGTTGTGCCGCCCTCGGACATCAACCGCACCAAGCCGCTGATCCGTCTGATCCTCAACCAGGTCGGGCGGCGGTTGACCGAGGAACTGGAAACTGCTGGCAAGCGGCATCGCCTCCTGTTGATGTTGGACGAGTTCCCCGCGCTCGGGCGGCTGGATTTCTTTGAATCCGCACTGGCCTTCATGGCCGGTTACGGCTTGAAAGCCTTCCTGATCGCGCAATCGCTCAACCAGATCGAGCGCGCCTACGGGCAGAACAACGCCATCCTCGACAATTGCCACGTACGCGTGGCCTTTGCTGCCAACGATGAGCGTACCGCCAAGCGGATCAGCGATGCGCTCGGCACCGCCACCGAAATGCGCGATTCCACCAACTATGCCGGTCATCGCCTCGCGCCATGGCTGGGGCATCTGATGGTTTCACGCCAGGAAACGGCGCGGCCGCTGCTAACGCCGGGCGAAATCATGCAGCTTCCGCCCACCGACGAGATCGTCATGGTCGCGGGCGTCCCGCCAATCCGGGCGGCCAAGGCGCGCTACTATGCCGATGTGCGGTTTCAGGAGCGGGTGTTGCCGCCACCGGATTTGCGCAAGCAGCCGATGAAGATCGCCACATCAGCTTCGGACGATTGGACAAGCCGCGTCGTTACGGGTCCGGCCGACCGCGAACCTGCGGCGAACACGCCCGACGACGATCCTGCCAATGCCGGTATCCGACGCGAGCCGGAGCTGCCCGAGCATGAGGAAATCGTCCCGCCACCGCGGCCGTCCGGGACAGAATTCGACATCCTGGACGATGAGCCCGACGTCGACGCCGCAAAGGCGCGCGCTATGCGCCAGCGGATGCGCATGGTTGCGCGGCAAGCGTCGATGGATCCCAACGACGGTATCGATCTTTGAGGGAGCAGCGATGGTCACTCGCACCCGCATGAATGTTTATTTTGCGCCTGATCTGTTGAAGCAGGTCGAGGCGCTTGCGCTGCGCCGCAAGGTTTCCAAATCCGCAGTGATCGAGGCCGCGGTGGCGTCCTTCCTGTCAGGAGATACGACCGAACGGCTCGAAGCCGCCATGTCGCGCCGGCTCGACAAACTGGGACGTCAGTTCGACATGCTGGACGAAGATGTGGCCATTCTCGGCGAGACGCTTTCGGTATTCGTCCAGTTCTGGCTGACCCTTACACCGCCGCTGCCAGACAGCGCGAAGCAGTCGGCGCGCATCAAGGGTAATGAGCGTTTCGAAGGGTTCATGCAAACCCTCGGCAAGCGTCTTGCTACCGGAGACCGGTTCCTGAAGGAAATCTCGCGCGAGATCCCGGGCGGACAGCCGCCCGACGAAGGTGAATAAAGTTACGTCTGCTCTCGACCCCATTTTCGCCGTTTGGAGCGCTTCCGTCGCCGCCCGAAACCTGCCTTTCGCTTAGTTTCTACCGAACGGCAGGGTCGGGGCCGGAAGGGGACTGTCCGGTTTTGGGACCACCCCGCAGTAAGCTGACCTTCGAGATAGGCCTGACAGGCAAAGTTTGCCTCTTCAGCTAGCAACCCATCGCGTCATTTCACGGTCACTGACGTCTTCCGAAAACTGCCGCCGTTAGCATAGCACTTGTTGGCGTATTCGAGGCCGACAGCGGAATGTCCGGTTGGGTGGCATGCAGAAGGAAAGGCGCGCGACCTTGGCAGATTCATCGAGGCCGCCAGAGTGCGACCCGCAAATCGCGGCGCCTGCACATAGCGCTGTCGACGTGAGCAGAGCATCTGTGCCACCTGTTGAACCGGCAACGGGGGCTGCTGACCAATGCTTTGCGAATTCGCCAACCGCTTTCCGCGCGACCTCGCGATACTGCTGGAACGCGACCGGGATCTAACGCGCAACTTTCGTGAGGAGACTGCGACCGATCTGCTGATGATGGGACTTACACCACTCCAGCCGCTTGGCGTCCGCGTCGATTTTCCCGACGAGGTAGTCACCGGCGCGGACATGGACTGGAGCTACGTCGCGCCGCACGACTTCGGCGGTGGTAGCTAAGCTCCCGCGCATCGTTCGACGTGGATGACATTTGGGACATCGACGATCTCGGCAGGACCTGCCGGTCGACGTGCTGCAGCTCGTTTACAACCACGTCCGCAGCGAACTCGCCCGCATCAAGATCGAGCTGGAGATTCCCGACGCGGATGGCAAATATCCGACGACGCTGGCTGACTTCGTCGAAGCCATCCCCAAGCCGCAGATGTCGGACCTCACCAAGTTCAACAAGTTGCTCGAAGACCAGGGCCTCGGCGAGGATCTGGACAAGACCCAAAAATCCTTTGCGACGCTCTCGGCGGCAACGACTACGTCGAGATCAATGCCGATAAGGTGGTCCGAATTTCGCGCTATCCGGACAATGACGGCGAGCTGCGCGTGCTCGACAGCTATGGCTTCGTCCAGTTCGACGAGCATGGAGAAAGTGCCTATTGGCGCGTGTTCCTCCCCGGTCTCGCGCTGGAAGAGTTCCTCGTGCTGCTCGTACACGTCGAGACGATCGGGATTCCGCTAAGTCGGCCCTTGGTCGCGCTCAATTTCAGCGATTTCTAGCGGGCGGGTCCCCAAGGCATCGACGCCCCGAAGGCGAGAAATTTTCACTAGCGGCGCATTTCGCGCCGCTCGTTTATACTTCCATCTGCCGCGATGTTGTTTTCCGCGAACAAGACAGTGGACGACGCGACATCATATTGCCCGGCGGTGGTTTCAGGAAATATTCGTATGATAGAATGCGCGATGCTGCGCTACTGTGCAGTTGCATCACCGGCTACGGAGCAGGACAACAAAGGAAGGGCACTAGGGGGGCGTATGATCAGTCGCGGTTCGGAATGGCACCGTTGGGAGCCGCATATTCATGCCCCTGGCACTATCCTCAACAACCAATTCGGTGCTGCCGATCCCTGGGGCGCATATCTCACGTCGCTCGAGGGGCTGACGCCGAAGGTCGAGTCGATCGCCGTCACCGACTACTACGTCACCGACACCTACGAGGAATTCCGCAAGCATATGGACGCCGGCCGCTTGCCAGAAGTGAAGCTTATCTTTCCGAACATCGAGCTGCGCCTGGACGTAGCGGCGAAATCGGGCTTCGTAAACGTCCATCTTCTCGTCAGCCCGGAAGATACTGATCACCTCTCGGAGGTGAAGCGTATCCTCAAGCGCCTCCAGTTCCACGCGTTCAACGACCGCTTCGATTGCACGCGCGAGGAACTGATCAAACTTGGAAAGCGCGCCGATCAGTCGATCACCGACGACGGCGCGGCGCTCCGGCACGGCGCGACGCAGTTCAAGGTCAACTTCGATCAACTGCGCAAGGTCATCGGCGAAAGCGAATGGGCGACCAAGAACATCCTCATCGCGGTCGCCGGCGCGGCAGGAGACGGCACGTCCGGCGTCCGGCAGGCCGCCGATGCCACGGTGCGGCAGGAGATCGAGAAGTTCGCGCACATAATCTTTTCGAGCAGCGCGGCGCAGCGCGAGTTCTGGATCGGCCAACGTGGCGTGACGATCGAGGAGCTGCGCACACGATATGACGGCTGCAAACCCTGCCTTCACGGCAGCGATTCCCACGACCAGAAATCCGTGGGTCAACCCACCGACAACCGCTTTTCGTGGATCAAGGGCGCCCTTGAGTTCGATGCTCTGCGCCAAGCGTGCATCGACCCCGAGGGGCGCGCCTATGTCGGCGAACACCCGCCGCGGTCTGCGATGCCATCCCAGGTGATCTCGCACGTCAGGATCGACGATGCGGATTGGGCGACCACGCCGGACATCCCGCTCAACCCCGGCCTTGTCGCCATCATCGGCGCTCGGGGTTCGGGCAAGACCGCCCTGGCCGACGTGATCGCGGCCGGCTGCGATGCGATCACCCCATCCGGATGGAACGCGGACGAAAACATTAGCCCATCCTTCCTGGCGCGTGCGCGCCGGTTGATCGGCGATGCGACGACGACGCTGACCTGGGGCGGCGGTGCGACGGTCACCCGCGCTCTCGATGGCAGCGACGCCAACGGCCATATGTCGTTTCCGCGAGCCCGCTATCTGTCCCAGCAGTTTGTCGAGGAGCTTTGCTCGGCCAAAGGTGTGTCCGACGGCTTGGTCGACGAGATCGAGCGTGTGATCTTCGAATCGCATTCGCAGGACGATCGCGAATGGGCACTCGACTTCGCCGAGCTGCGCGAGCAGCAGACCTCGCGGTTCCAGCAGGCTCGCGAACGCGAGGTCCAGGCGATAGCGGACATCTCGGACCGAATCGCCACTGAGTTCGAGAAGGAGAGCCTCGTCGCCTCGCTGACTAAGCAGGTCGGCGAGAAGAAGAAGCTGATAGCCGACTATACCGCCGATCGTGCCAGGCTCGTTGTGAAAGGGACTGAAGCCCAGGTCGCCCGCCATACGCAGCTTAGCAAAGCCGCGCAGAAGCTCCGCAGTACAATCCAGAATTTCGGGAACCAGCGCCGTACCTTCGTAGCCATGCAAGACGAGGTGCGTTCCACGCGGGCAACCGGCTCGCCGGAGATGCTGCGGCAGGCCCAGGCGCGTCACACCAATAGCGGGCTCAATGCCACGCAGTGGGACGAGTTCCTGCTGATCTACAAGGGCGACGTCGACAAGAGCCTTACGGCATACGTGACCTGGGCGGATGGCGAGATCCGGAAGCTCCAGGGCGTCCCGCCGCCGCCCGGCGATCCCAACGTCGCGCTGATTGCCGATACAGCCGATGTCTCGAAATTGCCGCTGGCGCCGATCGCCGCCGAGATGACTCGGTTGGAGGCACTATTCAGCGCCGACAAGCTGGTGCGCGATCAATACTCGGCGCTCACCAACCGCATCGCGCAGGAGAATTCGGCGCTTCAGACCCTCGAAACCCGCCTTGCGGATGCGCAGGGTGCCGCCGCGAGGCGTAAGGATCTCCAAACGGAGCGCGATGATACCTACGGCCGGGTTTTTGAGGCGATCATCAACGAGCAGGTCGCGCTCGCGGGACTTTACGCGCCCCTGATGGCGCGGCTTGCCGCTTCGTCGGGGACCCTGAAGAAGCTCAGCTTCTCCGTTCGCCGGATCGCCGACGTTCAGACCTGGGGCAACTTCGCGGAGGAAGAGCTTCTCGACCGTCGCAAAACCGGACCCTTTTATGGGCGAGGTTCGCTTATCGGCGCAGCCACAGAAGCACTCAAGCCAGCGTGGGAAACCGGATCGGCAGCGGAGGTTCAGGCCGCCATGACGGCGTTCATGGCAAAATACCTGCGAGACCTGCTGTCCCATGCGCCTTTCGCTCCGACGGAGCAGGCCGACTTCCGTTCCTGGTCAAAGCAGTTCGCGCACTGGCTTTTCGGCACCGATCACATCACCGTCAGGTATGAGATCTCTTATGACGGCGTCGACATTCGCAAGCTATCGCCCGGCACGCGCGGCATCGTGCTGCTGTTGCTCTATCTGGCGCTCGACGACTCCGATGATCGGCCACTGATCATCGACCAACCCGAGGAGAACCTCGATCCGAAATCCGTCTTCGACGAGTTGGTCGCGCTCTTCATTGCGGCGAAGGCCAAGCGTCAGGTGATCATGGTCACGCACAACGCCAACCTCGTGATTAATACCGACGCGGATCAGATCATCGTCGCCGAAGCAGGACCGCATCCTTCAGGTGGCCTGCCACCGATCAGCTACGTGGCGGGCGGACTCGAAAATGCTGAAATCCGCAAGGCCGTCTGCGACATCCTCGAAGGCGGCGAAGCCGCCTTCCGCGAGCGCGCCCGGCGCCTTCGCGTCCGCCTCGAGCGATAGGACGGCGAGATGGCTGCGCACGACATCGCCGTCTCCGATACGCGACCGCCTCTCGACCCGCTGTCGGAGCGCGGCTGGTCTCTTCATCGCAGCGAAAGCGCGAACGCCGACGCGACAGTGAGCGAGCTGGGCAAGCTCGGCGATCGCATAGGCACTCGTGTTGGCGGCCGCGCCGGCGCGCTCGAAGAGGTCATCGAGCCTCACAGCGCCGACGCTGCGCATCCGCGATCCTTGAGCGCCCGCTACGGCCTGGGCGCCTTGCCGTTCCATACCGAACTCAGTCATCGTACCAGACCATGCCGCTACCTCCTCCTCGGATGTATCGACCCAGGATCGCCCGCAGCGGCGACGATGCTCCTCGACTGGCAAACGCTCGGCTTTTCGCCGGACGAGCTTAACCTTCTCGAAGCAACTCCGGTACTCGTTCGTAGCGGCCGGCGTTCCTTCTACACGACGATCCTCGCGCCGGGTGGAGCCTTCCTGCGATACGATCCCGGCTGTCTTGAAGCCGTTGACCAGCGCGGCCGCATAGCCCTGGCGCTCATCGAGAACCGAATTGCCGCGGCTTCGCCCCAAGCCCATCAATGGCGCCAGGGCGACATCCTCATCATCGACAACTGGCGCGTCCTTCACGGGCGCAGTCCTTCGGACCCAGGGTCCGGCCGACGCCTCGCAAGGATTCTCATCGATGCCTGAAGACGTCTTCATCGCCATAAACGGCGACGCGCTCCATGCAAAATCGAAGGTCTATGTCGGCCGTGCGTTGGCCCGCAAAGGCGCCAGCGATCTCGACGAGTATCAGCTCTGGGCATCTCTCGCGCTTGAGCTGCTTGGCAAGGCCGCACTCGCCCGTCAGCACCCGAGCCTCGTGGTCGATCCGACGCACTGGCAGTCTATGTTCGTCGCCGCCGGCATCAACGTCACCACGGACGTGAAGACGATCGCAGCCAAGACCTTGTTCGAGCGCCTGGCCCACCTCGTTCCTCGCTTCGACAAGACGGTCCAGAAATTCTGCCAGGACATCGCCGAACGTCGAAACGCCGAGCTGCATTCGGCCGATCTTCCCTTCCGGACGATGCGTCTCGACGCTTGGGAGGCACGCTATTGGCATGCGTGCGACACGATCCTACACCAGATGGGTTCATCCCTGGAGCAATGGCTCGGCGCGGCCGATGCAAAAGCGCCCCGCCAGCTTCTCGATGAAGCCGCCAAGGCTCTCGCGGCCGCCGTCAAGCTGCGCGTCGAAGCCGCCCGCGAGCAATTCGAGGCGTTGAAGAAGGCAGAGCGGGAGCGCCTGACTGGCGAAGCGGAATTGCGCGAACCGCAGCACCAGGTCGGAATCTTCAAGAGCCGCTACGACGAGATCTGGGCGGAGAGCTGCCCGGCGTGCAAATGCCGAGCCTTCATGACCGGCGAGCAAACCGGCGAAGACATCAGCGAGGAGCGCGATGAGCATGCGATCTGGGAAGTCGTCGACCGCGAGTTCGTTGGTGAAGAGTTTCGCTGCCCAACATGCGACTTGACGCTGATGGGAAGCGACGAAATCGACGCCTCTGGACTGAACTACATCCACGAGGACCAGCAAGAACGTGAAATGGAATACGAGCCGGACTACGGGAATGACTGATCGCAAATGCAGACAGACGCAACGGGGCAAGGCCTATGCCGGTTTACTTCATAGGCGAGGATGAAAACGGGTGCTCGCCGATCAAGGTCGGCGTTGCCAAGGATATTGGCCGGCGAAGGAGCGATCTGCAGACCGGCAATCCGCTCGAACTCAAACTCCTCGGCTGGATCACGTCGGCCGACGATTTCGAGACCGAGCGCGATCTGCATCGTCGCCTCGCATCCCGGCGCGGCCGCGGCGAGTGGTTCTACGTCGAGCCGGCCGACGTCTTGCCTTTCCTAATGGAAGTCGGACAGCGCGGGTTCGTCGCGAAGAACGCCGATGCCTTCGAGATCACCGGCTACGACCGCGACGCCATCCCCGAATATCTCGGTGTGTGGGAGTGGGCCGACCTCGAAATCGACGAATGCTGTCCCTTCTGCGGATGCCTATGCGGCATGCATTTTCAGGAGGCCTCTCAGATGTATTACTGCATCCAGTGCGACACGCTCACCGACTTCTCGGAACTGTCCCCGGATGACTGCGACGGGCCAGGAGACTGACTGGCCTCGAAACCAACAACGAATGGGGCATAACATGAGCATGCAATGGCTGTTGGCGCGCGCACCGGGATTCCAGGCGCTGCCCGAAGAGGACCGCGCAGCGATCTTCAACTTCACCTTCCTCTGGAGTCTGTTCGAGGCGCAGGTCATGGGCAATTTCGCGCGCGCCGATCTCATTTGCGCGAAAGCCGACGAGTGGCGCGATGCAGGCACGCTCGACGCCGACCAGTATAATGGAGAGCTGGCCTATTTTCGGCAGCGCTACTTTTCGAACGGCGTGTTTACGCACCACTTCGCGCACCTCCACCTGCGTCCCGCCGATCAGCCCGACCTCGTTCGAGCGGTCCTCGACGGGACCAACAACGACCCGCGCGATCGGCTGCTGACCGTGATGATGATCGTCTGGCGCTTTCGCAACAATCTGTTCCACGGCGAGAAGTGGGCGTACCATCTCCAGGGCCAGCTCGCGAATTTCACCCACGCCAATGCCGTGTTGATGCGGCTCCTCGAAAGGCATGGGCAGTTGGCGTCCTGACGGCTCTAGGTAGTCCGCGGCTTTCTCCAGATTGGTTCACCCACATAGATGCTGACGCTCGTCTGTCCCCGTTTTGCTAGACAATAAGTAATGTTGGATTTCGGGAAGTCATAAGTGTCGATCGAACGGCCGGAATGGGGGCGCGTTGCTGTCGGATGGTGGAGGCACCTGAACGACAGCTTTCTCAGTTTGGTTGTCCAGAAGCCGTCAGGCAGGAATCCACCCCTTTCAAGACATAACCCCTCCGATTTTCCGCCCGCCGCCGCCGATGCCCGCACGCGCGTAAACACCTGTTGAAACAGCCCCAAATCAGGTTCTTTTAATCGACCCCGATCCGGGGTCCGTCTTTTGCGCACCCGTCATGAACGGGGCCGCCATGACCGCATCACATCAGAAACCCGAGACGATTGCCCGTGGCGCGCGGATGCTGCGCACCGCGTTCGGGGTATCCATTGCCCGGTTTCTGGAAGATCCCGGCGTGGTCGAGGTGATGCTGAACCCGGATGGCCGCATCTGGGTGGACCGGCTATCCGAAGGCCTGGCCGATACGGGGGAGAGATTGTCCGCCGCCGATGGTGAGCGGATCGTCCGGCTGGTCGCCCATCATGTCGGGGTCGAGGTTCATGCCCGTAGCCCGCGTGTCTCGGCTGAGCTGCCCGAGACCGGCGAACGGTTTGAAGGGCTGTTATCTCCCGTTGTTGCCGCACCCGCCTTTGCCATCCGCAAGCCTGCCGTCGCCGTTTTCACGCTCGACGACTATGTGACAGCCGGAATCATGACCAGTCTTCAGGCCGAAGTGCTGCGCCTGAACGTCGCCACGCGGGCCAATATCCTTGTCGCGGGCGGCACCTCGACCGGCAAGACCACGCTGACCAATGCGCTGCTGGCCGAGGTCGCGAAGACCACGGATCGCGTCGTCATCATCGAGGACACGCGCGAGCTGCAATGCGCTGCGCCAAACCTCGTCGCCATGCGGACCAAGGATGGCGTGGCCACCTTATCCGATCTTGTCCGCTCATCTCTGCGCCTGCGCCCAGACCGCATTCCGGTCGGTGAGGTGCGCGGCGCAGAAGCCCTCGATCTGCTCAAAGCCTGGGGGACCGGGCACCCCGGCGGCATCGGCACTATCCACGCCGGTTCCGGCATTGGCGCGCTGCGCCGCCTCGAACAGCTCATCCAGGAAGCCGTTATCACGGTCTCGCGTTCCCTGATCGCCGAAACAATCGACCTCGTTGCCGTCCTCGCCGGGCGCGGTTCGTCCCGCCGCCTGGTCGAACTCGCCCGCGTCGATGGGCTTGGGCCGGACGGCGACTACGCCATCACCCCCGCGACCACCTCGAAAGGAGATCCTTCATGATCCGCACGATTTCACGCGGCTACCGCATCATGGCAACCGCAGCCACCGCTGTTTCCATCAGCCTGATGCTGGCGCCGGCGGCGCACGCCTCCGGCTCGTCCATGCCCTGGGAGGCACCGCTCCAGAGCATCCTTCAGTCTATCGAGGGGCCGGTCGCCAAGATCATTGCCGTCATCGTCATTATCTCCACCGGCCTTGCACTGGCCTTCGGCGATACGGGCGGCGGCTTTCGCAAGCTGATCCAGATCGTATTCGGCCTGTCCATCGCCTTCGCGGCGTCGAGCTTCTTTCTGTCGTTTTTCTCGTTTGGCGGTGGGGCGCTCGTCTGATGGCGATCGGCTTTGAGCAACTCGACGCGGTGCCGGGATTTTCCGTCCCGGTCCACCGCGCGTTGACCGAACATATCCTGCTCGGCGGCGCACCGCGCTCTATTGCCATCGTCAATGGCACGCTGGCCGGAGCCGTGGGCCTCGGCCTGCGTCTCTGGCTGGTCGGTCTTGCCATCTGGGCAGTCGGTCATTTCCTCGCGGTCTGGGCAGCAAAACGCGATCCGCTGTTTGTCGAGGTCGGGCGCAGGCATCTGCGTATCCCCGGTCATCTGTCGGTCTGAGGGCACGGCCATGATGAACCTCACCGAATATCGACGCTCCGCCACACGTCTCGCGGATTTCCTGCCCTGGGCCGCTCTGATCGGTTCCGGTGTCGTGCTGAACAAGGACGGCAGTTTTCAGCGCACCGCCAAATTCCGGGGACCGGACCTCGATTCCGCCGTCGCCGCTGAACTGGTCGCGGTCGCTGGCCGCATTAACAATGCCGTGCGCCGTCTCGGCTCTGGCTGGTCGATCTTCGTCGAAGCGCAGCGTTCGGAGGCCGCGATCTATCCTGACAGCACGTTCCCCGATGCGGCTTCCGCGCTGGTCGATGCCGAACGCAGGGCCGCCTTTGAGGAGGCCAGCACGCATTTCACATCGGGCTATTTCCTGACCTTCCTCTGGCTGCCGCCTGCCGAGGATGCCGCTCGTGCAGAGACCTGGCTCTATGAGGGCCGTGAGCAATCCGGCATCAACCCATGGCAAGTGATGCGCGGCTTCATCGACCGGACCGACCGCGTGCTGGCTCTGCTCGATGGCTTCATGCCCGAATGCCACTGGATCGATGATGCGGACACGCTGAGCTATCTTCACTCGACGATTTCCACGAACCGCCACCGCGTGCGTGTGCCCGAGGTGCCGATGCACCTCGACGCGCTGCTGGCCGATCAGCCGCTGACCGGCGGGCTGGAGCCGCGCCTTGGCGATCAGCATCTGCGAATTCTGACCATTATCGGATTCCCGACCGCGACGACGCCGGGCCTGCTCGACGAGATGAACCGGCTGGCCTTTCCTTACCGCTGGTCCACCCGCGCGATCCTGCTGGACAAGACCGACGCCACGAAGCTGCTGACCAAGATCCGTCGCCAATGGTTCGCCAAGCGCAAATCCATCGCCGCGATCCTGAAGGAGGTGATGACCAACGAGCAATCCGCGCTGGTCGACACCGATGCGTCGAACAAGGCGCTCGATGCCGACATGGCCCTGCAAGAACTCGGGGCGGATATGGCGGGCATGGCCTATGTCACTGCCACCGTCACCGTCTGGGATGCCGATCCACGCATCGCCGACGAGAAGTTGCGGCTGGTCGAGAAGATCATCCAGGGCCGCGATTTCACGGCCATGCCGGAAACCGTCAATGCGGTTGATGCCTGGCTCGGTTCCTTGCCCGGACATGCCTACGCGAACGTCCGACAGCCGCCGATCTCGACGCTCAATCTCGCCCACATGATCCCGCTATCGGCTGTGTGGGCGGGGCCGGAACGGAACGATCACCTTGGAGCGCCCCCCTTGCTTTACGGCAAGACTGAGGGTTCGACGCCGTTCCGGCTTTCCCTTCACATCGGCGACGTCGGTCATACGCTCGTTGTCGGACCGACCGGCGCGGGCAAATCCGTGCTCCTGGCGCTAATGGCGCTGCAATTTCGCCGCTACGCATGCTCCCAGATTTTCGCCTTCGATTTCGGCGGCTCGATCCGGGCAGCTTCCCTCGCCATGGGCGGGGATTGGCACGATCTGGGTGGGGGGCTGACGGAAGGATCGGACGTTACCGTCTCGCTGCAGCCGCTGGCGCGGATCGATGACGCCTATGAACGGTCCTGGGCCGCCGATTGGATTGCTACGATCCTGATGCGCGAGGGCATTGTGCTCACGCCGGAGGTGAAGGAGCATATCTGGACAGCGCTGACCTCGCTCGCTTCGGCCCCGCTGGGCGAGCGCACCATCACCGGCCTTGCGGTCCTGCTGCAATCCAATGATCTCAAACAGGCGCTGCGGCCTTATTGCATCGGCGGAGCTTATGGCCGGTTGCTCGATGCCGAGTTCGAGCATCTGGGATCAGCCGATGTGCAAGCCTTCGAGATTGAGGGGCTGGTTGGAACTGGCGCTGCGCCTGCGGTGCTGGCCTATTTGTTCCACCGTATCGGCGACCGGCTCGACGGGCGCCCAACGCTGCTCATCATCGATGAAGGCTGGCTGGCGCTGGACGACGAAGGTTTCGCCGGCCAGCTCCGCGAATGGCTAAAGACGCTTAGAAAGAAGAACGCTTCCGTCATTTTCGCCACGCAGTCACTCTCCGACATCGACGGCAGCAATATCGCTCCCGCTATCATCGAAAGCTGCCCGACACGGCTGTTGTTGCCGAACGAACGGGCCATCGAGCCGCAGATCACGGCCATCTATCGGCGTTTCGGCCTCAACGACCGGCAGATCGAGATCCTCGCGCGGGCCACGCCCAAGCGGGACTACTACTGCCAGTCGCGGCGCGGCAATCGGCTGTTCGAGCTCGGCCTCAGCGAAGTTGGCCTCGCGCTCTGCGCGGCATCCGCCAAATCCGATCAGACCCGCATCGCCGAAATCCTCGCTGAACATGGGCGCGACGGCTTCCTTGCCGCCTGGCTACGCCATCGCGGCGTCGATTGGGCCGCCGAACTGATCCCGAACCTTACCAATCTCACAGCGCCGACCGAACCCACCGTTCCGGCTGCCCCAGATCGTTCCCAGCCTGACGGCCCGCAAGAAGAGGAGATCCTGCCATGACCCGAATTCCCGTTCGCCGTATCGCTGGTGCTTCCGCACTGGCGGTCGCGCTCGCCATGCCTGTCGCGATGTCGCCCATGCTGACAAGCCCGGCTCAGGCCTTCGGTTTTGGCCGCATCGTCTATGATCCGACCAACTATGCGCAGAATCTGCTGACCGCGGCGCGCACGCTGGAGCAGATCAATCACCAGATTACCTCGCTTCAGAATGAAGCGCAGATGCTCATCAATCAGGCCAAGAATTTGGCGAGCCTGCCATATTCGTCGCTCCAGACTTTGCAGCAGAATGTGCAACGTACGCAGCAGCTTCTGAGCCAGGCGCAGAACATAGCCTTCGACGTCCAGAACGTGGATCAGATGTTCCAGCAGAAATACGGCAATGTCTCGCTGTCGGCGACCGATGCCCAACTCGTCGCCGATGCGCGGTCTCGCTGGCAGAACACGGTTGGCGGCTTGCAGGACGCCATGCGCGTGCAGGCCGGTGTCGTTGGCAATATCGACACCAACCGCGCCGAGATGTCCGCCCTGGTCGGTCAGAGCCAGAACGCCACAGGCGCGTTGCAGGCCACGCAAGCTGGCAATCAGCTTCTCGCGCTCCAGTCACAGCAGCTTTCCGACCTGATCGCGCTGATGTCGGCCAATGGCCGGTCCGAAGCGCTGATCGAAGCGGAACGCGCCACGGCCGCCGAACAGGGCCGCATCCAGCGGGAACGCTTTCTGACACCGGGATCGGGCTACCAGCCCGGCAATGCCCGGATGTTTGGCAATGGCAACAACTGACCGGACAGGAGGGGCGCGGCATGGACGGCAAGCTGCTGGCCCGGATGGGCGCGATCATATTCGTGGCCATCGCCATCACTGCCACGGTGATCGAAATGACTCGCGAAGATGAACCGGCGCAGAACCGCCCGGCTCCATCGCTTCAGCCCTCTGCCGATCCGCTGCGCCAGAGCCTGCGCCGCTGTCAGCAGTTAGGCGAGGCCGCCGTGAACGATCCCGGTTGCCTCGCCACCTGGGCCGAGAACCGCGACCGGTTCCTCGGCCGGACGCCGGTGCCCGCCATCCCGCATCAGAACGGGGGACAATGAGCCATGGGCGGCACCGGCGTCATCGACAATTTCCTGGGCGTATTCACCAGCTATATCGACAGCGGTTTCGGCCTGCTCGGCGGTGAAGTTGCCTTCATCGCCACCACCCTGATCGTCATCGACGTGACGCTGGCAGCGCTCTTCTGGTCATGGGGCGCCGATGACGACATTATCGCCCGGCTGGTCAAGAAGACGCTCTTCGTCGGTGTCTTTGCCTATCTGATCGGCAACTGGAACAATCTCGCGCAGATTATCTTCGACAGCTTCGCAGGTCTCGGCCTGAAGGGATCGGGGACCGGCTTTTCCGCCGCCGATTTGCTGCGGCCCGGCAAAGTGGCGCAGACCGGCCTCGATGCCGGTCGCCCGCTGCTCGAATCCATTTCGGACATGATGGGCTACTGGTCCTTCTTCGAGAACTTTATCCAGATCGCCTGCCTGATGTTCGCCTGGGCGTTGGTGCTGCTGGCCTTCTTCATCCTCGCCGTGCAGCTCTTCGTCACCCTGATCGAGTTCAAGCTGACAACGCTTGCGGGCTTCGTCCTCATCCCCTTCGGCCTTTTCGGCAAGACCGCCTTCATGGCCGAACGCGTGCTTGGCAACGTCGTTTCCTCCGGCATCAAGGTCTTGGTACTCGCCGTCATCATCGGCATCGGCTCGACGCTGTTTTCGCAGTTCACGGCAGGTTTTGGCGGCGCTACACCGACCATCGACGACGCGATGGCGATCGTGCTGGCCGCACTTTCCCTTCTCGGCCTAGGCATTTTCGGTCCCGGCATCGCCTCCGGTCTCGTCTCCGGCGGCCCGCAGCTTGGTGCAGGCGCTGCTGTGGGAACCGGCCTTGCAGCTGGCGGCATGATGCTTGCCGGCGACGCAGCCGCTGGCATGGCCGCGAAGGGGGGAGCTGCGGCGCTCTCGGGTGGAGCAGCTGCCGTCCGTGGCGGTGCCGCCGCCGCAGGTGCTGCGAGCGCGGCCTATAGTGTCGGATCGCTTGGCCAGTCCGGCACTGCCGGTGTTGCATCCGGCCTTGGCGGCGTCGCCCGCGCCACAGGTTCCGCTGTGACATCGCCTTTGAAGTGGGCCGCATCGAAAGCTGCGGAAAGCGTCAAAAGCAGCTTCTCCGATGGTGCGCGCGCCGGGCTCGGCGTTACCGGAGGATCGTCCACGCAGGCAACCATTGGCGGTGCGCGTGCAACAGTTGCCGCAGCGCCTGCCACTCCGGCGGGCGGGCCTCCAGCCTGGGCGCAGTCGATGCAGCGCAAGCAGGCCCTCAATCAAGGCACGACCATGGCCGCCCATGCCGTCCGTTCCGGCGACAGCCACGGGGGAGGCTCTTCCGTCAACATTTCCGAAAGCGACCGCTCATGAACATCTTCAGACGTCCATCGACCCATTACGGCAAATCGCCGGAACCCGAGACGCCTTACCAGAAGGCCGCGCAAGTCTGGGACGAGCGCATCGGCTCGGCCCGCGTGCAGGCGAAGAACTGGCGGCTCATGGCCTTCGGCTCCTTGATCCTCTCGGCGGGCTTCGCCTCCGCGCTTGTCTGGCAATCGGCACGCGGGACGGTCGTGCCCTGGGTGGTGCAGGTGGACAATCTCGGCCAGGCACAGACCGTTGCCGCAGCGACGGCCGATTATCGTCCGACAGATCCGCAGATCGCCTTCCATCTGGGCCGCTTCATCGAGCAGACGCGCTCGATCCCGGCCGACGCCATCATCGTGCGTCAGAACTGGCTGCGCGCCTATGAGTTCACCACGGACAGGGGTGCCGCCGCGCTCAACGACTACGCCCGCGCCAATGACCCGTTCACCAAGGTCGGTCGCGTGGCGGTCGCCGTCGAGGTCTCCAGCGTCATTCGGGCCTCGAACGACAGTTTCCGCGTCGCCTGGACCGAGCGCCATTACGAGAACGGGCAGCTTTCCACGACCGAACGCTGGACGGCGATCCTGACCATCGTGCTCCAGACGCCGCGCGATGCGACGCGTCTGCGCGCCAACCCGCTCGGCATCTACGTCAATGCAATCTCATGGTCGCGGGAGATGAGCCAATGACACACACGGCTCCCCGTAATTCCGGCATACGGGATTTCCGTAAACCCGCCTTCGCGGCCTTGCTGCTCTCGGCCAGCATGCTGGCAGGCTGTGCCACCAACCGGACGCCCCAGTTCAGCTACGATGCCGATGTTCCCGCGCTGCCGACCGTGCAGGCTGCCATCACTGATGACCGACCGCGGCCATTGCACACACCGCCGGCATGGACGGTCGCGCGCGGTGGAACCGCAGCAGGCACACCGGCGGGCCGCGTTGAAAACGCAAATGCCGCCGCGCGCGTCGAGCCACGTCGTGAAGGCTATTATAACGCGATCCAGATCTACCCCTGGTCGGAAGGCGCACTGTATCAGGTCTATGCCGCGCCAGGGCAGATCACCAATATCGCGCTGGAGCCCGGAGAGAGCCTGACCGGCGCGGGGCCGATCGCGGCGGGCGATACCGCTCGCTGGATTATCGGGGACACCGAAAGTGGCAGCGGTTTGAACCGCCGCGTCCACATCCTCGTCAAGCCATCACGGCCGGACATCTCGACCAATCTCGTTGTGACGACCGACCGGCGCACATACATGCTCGAGCTGCGCGCACGGGAATCGCTCTATATGCCGTCCGTTGCCTGGTCCTATCCGGCGCCTCCGGCAAGCCAGCGCCAGACCGTTCCGGCAGCACCGATCATTCCGGCCGAGGCGGCGCGCAATTACCGCTACGGCCTTACGGGCGACAGCCCGCCATGGCGGCCGATCTCCGTCTTCGACGATGGTCGCCGCATCTATATCGTATTCCCGCGCGGGATTGTTCAGGGCGAGATGCCGCCGATCTTCGTCCTGGGTTCCAATGGGGAACCGCAGATCGTCAATTCCCGTATCCACCAGAACGTCCTGATTGTGGACCGCCTTTTCGGCGCGGCTGAATTGCGCCTGGGCAGTGGTGATCGCCAGCAGACCGTCAGGATCGTTCGTATCGAACAACGACAGGCGGCAAAGCCTGCGAACACTGGGAGGGTGCCGTCATGAGCGAGGAGACCCCTACGAATGAAGCGCCGATGCGCCTGCGTGCCGAGACGCCACGTGTCACACGCCTGTCGCGAAAGATGCTCGCAGGTGTCGCAGCCGTTGCGTTGCTCGGGATCGGTGGCGCGTTGATCTATGCGCTCCAGACCCGCGATATGAGCGGCGGCGGTGAAGAACTCTATTCGACCGAGAACCGCCCCACAGCGGATGGCCTGTCTGGCCTGCCGCGCGATTATACCGGCCCGGTTCTGGGGCCGGCATTGCCCGGGGATCTTGGCGGCCCGATCCTCGATGCCCAGAACAGAGGCCAGCCCGTTGCACCACCCGCCATGGCAACGTCCGCCCGCGATCCAGCTGAAGAGCGGCGCCTCGCGGAAGAGGAGGCCGCGCGTTTGAGCGCGGTCTTCTTCCAGTCTGGGCAAAGAACAATAGCAACAGCGGGCTCATCAATGCCTGGCCCTGCGGGACTTGACCTCGGTGGTCAGGTCGCGACGCAGGACCGGCACACAGCTTTCTTAAATGGTCCTGTGGATCGCCAGACGGTCGCTCTGGATCGTGTCATGGCCCCGGCGTCGCCCTACATCCTACAGGCTGGGGCCGTGATCCCGGCGGCGATGATAACCGGCATCCGCTCCGATCTGCCTGGTCAGATTACCGCGCAGGTCACTGAAAATGTCTATGATAGCCCGACCGGCAGCCTGCTCCTGATTCCTCAGGGCACGCGGATCATCGGTCAATATGATGCTGGCGTCACCTTCGGTCAGCGCCGCGTGCTATTGGTTTGGAATCGCCTGATTCTCCCCAATGGACGCTCCATCGTGCTCGAGCGTCAGCCCGGTGCGGACGCTTCCGGCTATGCGGGTCTCGAAGATGGCGTTGATTACCACTGGTGGGATCTGATGAAGGCGGCAGGGCTGTCCACGCTGCTCGGCATTGGCACCGAGCTTGCAGCCGATGACGAGGACCGATTGATCCGCGCTATCCGTGACGGGGCGCAGGATACGATCAATCAAGCCGGGCAGCAGATCGTCCAGCGCCAGTTGCAGGTTGCGCCGACACTCACCATCCGACCCGGCTTCCCGGTCAGGGTCATTGTTACCCGTGACCTCGTCCTTGAACCTTACAGGAGCTGATCATGGCAAAGCTGAAACTTGGACCGATCGTGGAGGACAAGCCCGTGAAAATTGCGGTGGAACTGCCGGGTTCGCTGCACCGTGATCTTGTTGCCTATGCCGAGGTATTGGCCCGTGAAACTGGGCAAGCCGCCACGGATCCCGTCAGGCTGATCGTGCCGATGCTGGAGCGGTTCATCGCCACGGATAGGGGGTTTGCCAGCGCCAGAAAGGCCCAGTCATGAGGCAGATCCCCTATCAGAACAGGTCGCCGCTATGATGTCCATCAGCGTATCGACAGCCTCTCGCATCGCGTCCCATTTGGCGGACTGATCCATTTCCCGGTTCTGGAGGGTGAGGCTCACTGCTCCGTGAACCGTTGACCAGAACATGAAGCTGTAGCGACCGATATCCATATCGGGCAAATAGCCCTGGTCCTGAGAACATCGAAGTCCTGTCAGCAGGAGATTCAGCACCTGACTTCCAGCTTCGCCCGACCATGGATCGTCGCTGATCCCAAGCCTTGGCGGCGGAGTGAACATCAGCCGGTACAGCGTGGAATTTTCCAGGGCAAAGCGAACATAGGCATAGCTGCCATCACGCAAATAGCCGAACGGATCACCGCGCATCTGCTCGAAGACGGCCAGCTTTTCCCTGTAGAGCCGGTTGAAACCTTCGTCTCGGACGGCGCGCAGCAGGGCGCTTTTGTCGTGAAAGTGCCCGTAAAGTGCCGGCGCCGTACAGCCTATGGCACGCGCAACGGCGGTCAGCGGTACGTCGAGGTCGCCACGCTCCGCCAGCAGCCGGATGGTTTCCTCGACCGCACGACGAGCAATATCAAGTTCTTGCTCTTTCCGGGGGCGAGCCATGCCATCCTGTCGCAACTGATCGTGGAAACTGAACGCCGTTTACTTTTTTCGTTGACGGGGCGGATGTCAAGACGCAGCATTTGAGTAACTGAATGTCGTTTAGTTTGAGATTGTGCGGAGATGCGATGAGCGCGCGCAGATTCAAGCATCGTGATGCGTGGAACGTCGGCGAAGGGTGCAGGCCGTTTTTTGCGCGGATGGTGGTGGGGCGCCCACCAGAAGCTGAACTCGGTTCTGGGTGATACGCGATGCCTGCGATCCGGAACAATCAGACATCGCCTGGTGATGCCCTCACAAAGATTGTTGCGGGCGATGTCAGCAACCGTGCGATCCGGCTGCCACAGTTGCGATATTTTGTTGCGGCGGTCGATTACGGGAGTTTCCGCAAAGCTGCGGCGGCGCTTGCCATCCAGGAGTCTTCAATCAGCCGGCGAATCCGTGATCTCGAAGATGAACTGGGCGCATCGCTTTTTGTGCGATATGCTGGCGGGGTGCAACTGACCGTCGCCGGACGGGAGTTCCTGCGCAACGCCCGCCATGCTCTTCGCCAGATCGACATCGGGGTGACCAAGGTGGCGGCGGTTGGCCGGGCGGACCAGGGACTGATCAAGGTGGGGATATTCTCGTCCCTCGCGTCAGGATTTCTGTTCGATCTGCTGCGGGCTTTCGGCACACGTCACCCGAAGGTGCAGGTCGACATCATTGACGGCAATCCACCCGAGCACGTTGCTGCTGTCCGCAAACTGTGCCTCGACGTCGCATTCATAACGGGAACGACGCCCTGGGATGGCTGTGAGGTGGAACATCTATGGTGCGAAAAGGTCTTCGTGGTGCTGCCCGATGATCACCCCTTGGCGGACAAGCCAGAACTTGGATGGGACGACCTGGCAAACGAGCGGTTCATCGTGAGTGATGTCGCACCCGGTCAGGAGATTCATGATTACCTGGTCGCTCACCTTGCCGGTCTCGGTCGCCACCTCGATATTCAGTCTCAGCAGGTCGGTCGCGACAATATTCTATCGCTCGTCGCTCTCGGACGCGGTCTCACTCTGACGAGCGAAGCGACGACCGACGTGCAGTTCCCGGGGATCACCTACCGGCACATCACGGGTGAGGTTTTGCCATTCAGCATGGTCTGGTCTGTCCAAAACGACAATCCGGCATGTCGGCGCTTGCTGAGCTTGGCCCGGTTAATGGCGGGAAGGCAATGAGCCTATGGTCAGCGCTGGCGACTACAAACGGTAAAGCCGAGGGCTGCATTCAAACCGGCTTCCCTGCTTTCGAGTTTGACCGGGTTGAGCACAGACCAAATCTGCCAGACGGCTATCTTCTATGTGCTTTAACTAAATCGCCACCAAAACCCGACGAAATACAAGTAAATCTACATGAATTCGGATAATTTACGTGAATTTTTGATTGTAGATATCATCGCTCTCGGCTAGCTTGGCTGTGCGACCACAAATTGGACTCGCACAGTTTGCGTGCACGTGCCGCAGCGGCAGGAGGGATGGTGGGAAAAAGCGGATCGGAGCTTAGCTGGGGGGTCGAGCAGCGCCTCGAATTTATAGAGTTTCGATTGTTCTGGGAGGGGCACGTGAACCGTCGTGATCTGATGGAGCAGTTTGGAGTCTCGGTGAACCAAGCATCCACCGACCTGAATCGCTACATCGGTCTCGCTCCTGATAACATGTTGTACGACAAGAGCGCACGGACTTATGTCCGCAGCTTGGGGTTCAATCCGCAGTTCCTCGAGCCCGACGCCAGTCGCTACCTCGCGCAGCTGCGATCCGTTGCAGATAAAATCCTTGATCGCGAAGACTCTTGGATCGCCAGTCTTCCGCCCTATGCGGCTACTCCTGCGCCAGTGCGAGGCGTCAATCCGGCGACTCTTCGCTTGGTGATTGGCGCCATCCGCAGGTCAGAGGCGATCGAAGTTAACTACCAGTCTTTGTCCAGCCCGGAGCCGCGCTGGCGGTGGATTGAACCCCATGCCATCGCATTTGATGGGTTTCGTTGGCACGCCCGAGCATTTTGCTTGAGCGACGAATGCTTCAAAGACTTTCTGTTATCGCGGATGCTTGAAATTCGCGGATCGCGCGACGGCGAAACCTCTGGTGGAGGGGATCACGACTGGCATGCGGAAGTCACATTGGAGATCGGGCCGCACCCCGCCCTGTCTGAGGCTCAAGCGAAGGTCATCGCACTCGACTATGGGATGCGAGAAGGCAAGGTAGAAATCAAGGTCCGGCGGGCATTGCTTTACTACGCGCTTAAGCGTCTCGGACTTGACACCGCCCCTGGAGCACGAGCGCCAGAGGATCAGCAAATAGTTCTCATCAATCGCGATGCGATCATAAGTGGCCTGCAGCCTCGCTTAGAACCAACATATCGGTGTGGGCAAATGCGATGAAAGGTCTCACCGCGGCTCCAAGACTAAGGGTTTTCCATGAAAGCGTTTGAGTTCGACCATCAACTGATCCGTACCTACGAGCACTTTTCGCGTTCATTCAGCGTAATTCGAGCCGCCGACCTGAAATCCGAGATCGATGCCCAGTACGACGCTGGAAAATTCTGGCCGGATGCCCTCTTGTCTCTGAACCCACGCTTCATGGCGGGGCCGACGGTAGATGAGCTCGTCGCCACGGGTGATCTTGACGACGGCACGGGCAAGGTCTTCCGGTTCGGCGCCACACCTCTTCGCTTTCACCGGCACCAAGCCGAGGCCATCGCGAAAGCGAAGCAAGGTAAGAGTTATGTCGTCACTACCGGCACAGGTTCAGGCAAATCCCTGTGCTTCTTCGTGCCGGTTGTCGATGCAATCATCCGCGCGCGTCGCGCAGGAAAACCGCGGCGCACAACGGCAATCATCGTCTACCCCATGAACGCACTGGCAAATAGCCAGATGAAGGAGATCGACAAGTTTATCGTCGGTTCCGGTTTGCCGGATGAACTCAAGCCGGTGGTCAAGCGCTACACGGGTCAGGAAAGCCGTGAAGAACGCGAGCGCATCGCTGCCAATCCGCCCGATGTTCTCCTGACGAACTACATGATGGCAGAATTGCTTCTGACGCGTCAGGACGATCTGGACTCGCAAGTCGTCTCGAACGCTTCCGGTCTCGAGTTCATCATTCTCGACGAACTCCACACCTATCGCGGACGCCAAGGGGCCGATGTGGCGGTCCTCGTTCGGCGCCTACGGGACAGGTGCTCGCCTGACAAAGAGCCAATCTGCATTGGGACCTCCGCAACGATGGCATCCGAGGGATCGGACGAGAGCCGAGCTCTTGCTGTCGCGAAGGTAGCGTCGCGTCTGTTTGGCACCGACATTGGCCCGGATGCCGTCATCGACGAGTCCCTGCAGCGCGCGACCGATGACGCTTTGAAGACGGAGCACGTCCTTGGCGCTTTGAAGAAGGTCCTGACGCAGCCTTTGCCGGACGCACTCGATGACGAAACCCTGAAGCGCCATCCGCTCTCGGTGTGGGCCGAACTCGAACTTGGATTGGACGACGGGCTTGAGCTTCGCAGGAAAAAGCCAATCCCTTTCGAAGAGGCCGTCGAAAAGCTGTCTCTCGCCAGTGCGGTCGATCCCGAAACCTGCCGAGACTATCTCGAAAAATTCCTGACCCGGGTAAGCCTGCCGGAGCATGAGCGCGGCGGCACGAAGGACGGTGCCTTTCTCGCCTTCAAGCTCCACCGTTTCATCTCCGGTGCCGGTGAAGTCTTTACAACCCTCACAGCCAGGCCGCGCCGAATCCTTCTTGAGGGGCAGCTCGAGGACCCCGAAGCCCCGGGCAACCGCCTCTATCCCACACGGTTCTGCCGAAACTGCGGCCAAGAATATCATGTCGTGACCAAGGTCGACGATGATGGGAGTTTGCGCTTTCTGCCCCGAAGCATCGACGACACGCCGCTCGACACTGAAGATGAAGAGGTCGCAGGGTATCTCTGCCCGGTGACGCCCGGCGATACTGACTTTCAGTTCACAGGCGAGCTTGAGGGTTACCCCGAAAGCTGGCGAGAAGAGAAGAACGGCATTGAGCGGCTGAGAGGCTATCGCAAGAAGCGTATGCCGGTATCCTACGTCGTGGGCGCTGATGGTCGACACGGAGCGGGCGGAAACGATTTCTGGTTCATCCCAGGTAAGTTCGCCTTTTGTCTATGCTGTCATGACGAACCTTCGCAGGGGATGCGCGAACGCAGCAAGCTGGCGGGGCTCTCTGGCGAAGGGCGGAGCTCGGCAACAACCTTGCTCGTAGCGAGTGCCTTGGAGTGGATGAATAAACCTGGCAGCGGCGTACCCGAGACGAAGCGGAAGCTTCTAGGGTTCACGGATAACCGTCAAGATGCAGCCCTGCAGTCCGGCCATTTCAATGACTTCCTGTTCGTTAGCCTGTTGCGCGGAGCTATCCTTCGTGCGGTCATTTCTGCTGGCTCAGGTGGGCTCGCAGAAGACGAGTTCGGCCTGCAGGTTGTGAAGGCGCTCGGCTTTACTGCCTCCAACAAAGAGGCGCGCCAGCATTGGCTGCTGGATTCGAATGCTGGTGCCATCATTCGTGAAGATGCCCAGCGGTCGCTCGCAAAGGTTCTTGCCCATCGAGTCTGGACGGACCTGCGTCGCGGTTGGCGCTTCACCAACCCCAGCTTGTCTGTTCTAAATCTGATCGACGTGAACTTCCTCGGCCTCGAGGAAATCTCTGAAGATCGAGAGCGCTTCATGTCTATTCATCCAGCACTGGGTGGTCTCGGCATTGAAGGTCGTCAGGATATTCTCAAGAAGATTTTGTCGGCGATGCTCGAGGGTCTGGCTGTTCAGACGGAGGATCTGGATCTGACTGTTCTCGATGGCGTTGCACAGAAGTCCCGGAATTTGCTTCAGACACCTTGGGCCATTGACCAAAAGGAAAGTCCCCGTGCTCGGTCCTCGCTTGTCCTGCGTGGGGGCAGCAAAAACGTGGTCACACTGCGTGAAGAGCAAACGCTTCTTCGGGCTGGTCCCAACTCACGGATCGCGCGGCTCGTGAACCGCAAAACAGTTCTCGGCACGAAGCTGAACAAGGATGAATACTACGAGTTCATGGAAGGGATACTTGCCTTCCTGAGCGACGAAGGGCTGCTGGTGCCTGTCGAACTCGATAGCGATGTGACGGGCTGGCGCCTGTCACCATCTGCGGTTCGGCTTGTGCCTGGACCAGCCCTCGTTGATGAAACCCACCGCGGCAACCGATATTTTCACGACCTTTACACCGCAATTGCCAGTGATCTTGGCGACGGGCGCAGTTCCTACTGGGGTCTGGAGGGACGCGAGCACACGGCTCAGGTCTCGCAGAAGCAACGGGAGTGGCGGGAGTGGCGGTTCCGGTTTGAGCAGGACGACATGGATCATCTCGCGACCTCGGAATACCGTACGGAAATTCGGGCAACTGGCGAGTCAGATCGTTTCCTGCCCGCGCTGTTCTGCTCTCCGACCATGGAGCTCGGCGTCGATATTTCCGCTTTGAACGCCGTCTATCTGCGTAACGTACCGCCTACGCCGGCGAATTACGCGCAGCGCGCTGGCCGTGCCGGTCGCTCGGGCCAAGCCGCAGTTGTCGTGACCTACTGCGCCTCGGGGTCTCCGCATGACCAGTATTTCTTCGAGCGGCGCAACGATATGGTGGCCGGCGTTGTGCGCCCGCCTGCACTCGACATCACGAATGAAGAGTTGGTCCGATCGCACCTGCATGCGGTGTGGCTTGCGGAAGCGAAACTGGCGCTTTCTCCCGACATCCCTGAGATTCTGGACCTTCACGGTGATAAATTCCCGCTGAAAGAAGACGTTCTGGCGGTCATCTCAAAACCAGCTCTGGTTGCGCAGGCACGGGGACCGATGGCGCGTGTCTTGAAGCAGATTCTGGCGTCCGACGGAGGGCAAACCCCGATCTGGATGGACGATTCAGACGAGTTCGTTCTTCACACGGCGATGAATGCCCCAAAGGAGTTTGACCGCGCCTTCGACCGTTGGCGGGAGCTTTATAGCTCTGCTAGGGCGCAATTGGCCGAGGCCAACAAGCGTTCGGAGATTACGGGGCTTTCGGGAGCCGACCGGCGCAAGATCAAGGCTGCACAAATGCAGGCCCAGGATCAGATCGCCATCCTCGAACAAGGCAAAGCCTCGAATGGCTCCGACTTCTATTCGTATCGGTATCTGGCAACAGAGGGCTTCTTGCCTGGGTACAACTTCCCACGCCTGCCGCTCTACGCATTTGTCCCTGGCGAAGGCAAGACGGGGGCATTCCTGTCGCGAGCCCGCTTCCTGGCCATTTCCGAATTCGGCCCGCGTAGTCTGATCTATCATGAGGGCCGCGCCTACCGGGTCATGAAAGCCAAACTGCCGCCCGAGGTGCGTCAGGGCGACGGATCGGAATTGGCAACCAAGGATATCTACATCTGCTCCAACTGTGGCGCATCGCATGAGGGGGAGGTCGAGCGTTGCCATGGGTGCAACAACCACATGGCGGGTGAGGTCCCCATCAAGAAGACCCTGCGCATCGACAACGTCGAGGCCGCCCCGACTGAGCGCATCACGGCGAACGATGAAGAGCGCGTTCGGCAGGGCTTTGACATCCAGACCGTCTTCTCCTGGCCGAAGAAGGATGGGCGGGTCCAAGTAACCAACGCCAAATTCGTCTGTGGCGAGACTTCCCTCTTGGCCCTGCAATACGCAAACAGTGCGGAAATCAGCCGCCTGAACAAGGGCTTGAAGCGCCGGAAGGACCAGACTGTCTTCGGTTTCCACATCGATCCGAGGTCCGGCTACTGGGCGAAATCCGACGACGAGGACAGCGACACGGACGTCCCGCCCGACGTGGTCAAGCCGGTTCGCATTGTCCCGATTGTCCGCGACAGAAAGAACGCCCTGTTGTTCCGCTTCGAAAAGCCGGAGCAGTATGAACCCGAGACAATTGCAACGGTTCAACATGCGTTGCTTCGCGGAATCGAAGTAGTCTTCCAGTTAGAGGAAGGCGAAATCCTCGGTGAACCGCTGCCCGCGAGGGACAACCGCCGCGCAATCCTTGCCTACGAGGCAACGGAAGGCGGCGCCGGCGTGCTCACGCGCCTGATCGATGACGGAAAGGCAATCAACGAGGTGGCGAAGACCGCTCTGGGTCTGATTCACTTCGAGAATGTGGATGCTGCGATTGCTGCGGGTGATGCGGATCTGTTGCAGGAGAAGAAAGACGGAAGCTGTGTTCGCGGCTGCTATCGTTGCCTGCTGTCCTACTTCAACCAACCGGATCATGAGCTGATCGACCGCTCTAGCCCGGAAGTTGCGCAATTCCTGATCGATCTTGCACGCGGCGAGATTTCCCTTGCTGCGAAGCCGACCGCCGGAACAGTGCCATCACCATGGCTTGAGGCATTCAGCGCCGCAGGCATTTCCCAAGTCGATACGATGCCCGCGAGCTTCGGCGGTATCGTATTCGAGTTCGCATGGCGCGCATTCGCGGTTGCCGCAACGACCTCAGACCTGACTACTGAAGCTAAAGCGGATGCGATGAACAAGGGCTGGGTTGTGTTCAGCTTACCTTCGACCCCGTCCGAAGGACTGCCAGACGGTTTTACCAAGAATTTTGAAGGTTGATATGACTGAGAACTTTACACTTGGTGATCTCGTCAGAGCGCGCGGTCGTGAATGGGTGACGCTACCGACACCCGGAGAGGGCCTGTTGGCTCTGCGTCCTCTTTCGGGCAATGAAAGCGACATTCTCGTTCTGGCACCGGATCTTGAACTTACACCGGTTGAAGCTGCCCGCTTTAGCCTGCCTGACGATGCCCGCGTAACAGTTCAGTCGAAGGCGACTCTCCTTGCGGATGCACTGCGCCTGACTCTTCGCCGAGGAGCAGGACCATTTCGGTCCGCAGCGCAGCTCGCATTTGAGCCGCGCATATATCAGCTTGTTCCGCTTCTCATGGCGCTTCGTCTTCAGGTGCCGCGCCTTCTGATCGCTGACGATGTTGGTATCGGGAAAACAATAGAAGCCGGTCTGATCCTTCGTGAACTCATGGATCGCGGCGAGGTAGACGCCTTCTCTGTCCTTTGCCCCCCCCATCTCGTAGATCAGTGGATCGTTGAGCTGAAAACCCGTTTTGGAATCGATGCGGTTCCCGTCACTTCCGGAACCGCTGCTCGTCTGGAGCGAAATTTACCTTTGGCGCAGACCCTGTTCGACGCCCACCCATTCACAGTTGTCAGCCTCGACTACATCAAGGCCGAGAAACGCCGTGATGGTTTCGCTCGGGCTTGCCCGGACTTCGTTATCGTGGACGAAGCCCACGCCTGCGTCGGCACTCACAAGGGAAAGCAGCAGCGTTTTGATCTGCTGCAGGAGCTTGCTAGCGATCCTGAACGACGGTTGATCCTGCTTACGGCAACTCCGCATTCCGGTGACGAAGAAGCTTTCGCGCGTCTTCTGTCGTTGATCGATACGGAATTCGGATCCGTGAATTTTGACAATCAAAAATATCGCGAACGCCTTGCCCGCCATTTTGTCCAGAGGCGGCGCATTGATCTTGTCGAGGGAGAATGGGACGAAGACCGTTCATTCCCAAAGCATGAAACCACCGAATATTCATACCGTCTGAACGACGAACATCGGGCGTTCCAGGAGGCTGTACTCGACTATTGCTTCTCAGTGGTATCTCGGGCGGGCAATACGCAGAAGGACCGTCGCCTTGCCTTCTGGGGCACTCTCGCGCTGATGCGCTGTGTCGGATCGTCGCCCGCTGCGGCAATGAGTGCGTTGCGCAACCGGGCATCAAACGAAGACGATCGTATCGAGCCTCAGATCTATGACGAAGACGGCGATGACGAAGACGCTGTCGATATTGAACCAAACACCGTCTTTTCCAGCGACCCTGCACTCCAGGGGCTGCTGGAGAAGGCCACCGCGCTTCTTTCGGCTGAAGATCCAAAGCTGAACGCTCTTATCAAGGCCCTCAAACCCTTGATCAAGGAGGGCGCGAATCCCGTCGTGTTCTGTCGTTATCTCGCGACTGCCGAGCATGTGAAGGAAGGGCTTCGCAAGGCCTTCCCCAAGTTGAACGTGCAAGCGGTGACGGGTGAGTTGACGCCGGACGAACGTCGCGATCGCGTCGCCGAAATGGCGACAGAGGATGGCGAAGTCGAGCATCAACGCATTCTCGTCGCGACAGACTGTTTGTCAGAGGGGACCAACCTTCAGCAGCTGTTCGACACGGTGATCCATTACGATCTCTGCTGGAACCCGACGCGCCATCAACAGCGCGAGGGCCGTGTGGATCGGTTTGGGCAGCCAGCAGAGATCGTTCGCTCCATCATGATGTTTTCGCCCGATAGTGCGATTGACGGCGCCGTGCTGGATGTGATCCTCCGCAAGGCGGAAGATATCCGCAAGGCGACTGGCGTAACGGTTCCGCTCCCGGATGAGCGTGGTCCGGTCACCGATGCTTTGATGGCTGCGATGATGCTGCGGAGTGGCGGAGGTAGCCACAAGCAGCTGACCCTCGATCTGCAACTCGGTGATGGCATCCAGGTCATGGAAACGCGGTGGCGTGATGCCAGCGAGAATGAAAAGCGCTCACGCGCGCGATTTGCCCAGAATGCCATGAAACCGGGTGAGGTCGCGCCGGAGTGGAACAAGGCGAAATCTCTGTTGGGCTCGCCGGAAGAAGCGCTCGAATTTCTTGAGCGTGCGATGTCGCGTTTCGGCGTGCCGCTGGAACAGAAAAAATCACTGCGCATTGCCCATGTCCACGCGCTTCATACCGGCCTCAAGGAAAAGCTGGGGCAGCGTGGCCTCAAAGGATCTGTCAGACTGGCAACCCACGAACCTGCGCCGTCAGGGGCCTCGCTTATAACCAGAACGCATCCGCTCATATCAACTCTGGCGGAAAGTCTTTTCGAAGCGTCGCTCGACACCGAAACACTGCCGGATCTGGGGATCGGGCGCGTTGGGGCCTGGCCCAGCTCCGCCGTTACGCAGCTGACGCGCATCGCCTTGCTGCGTATTCGCTACAAGTTGACCGTCCATGCCCGGCGCGAGCGGCTTTTACTGGCCGAGGAAGCCACATTGATTGCCCTGGACAGCAACGCAATGATTGCCTCTGGCAATGAGGCGCGGGAATTGCTGGCCACTGCTGCAACCGCAGACCTCGCGCCCGTCGCGCGTGATCGCATGATCACAGCCGCAAGATCGGCCCTTCCGGAGTTGCTCAGCGGACCGATTGCCGAATTCGTCCGGCAGCGCGCGGTCGAGCTGGAAGACGATCATGCGCGGCTCCGCGTCGCTGCGGGCTCAGCCTCGCGTGTCACCGTAGAGCCGGTTCTTCCCCCTGATGTCATCGGCCTCTTCGTTCTTGTTCCGGGGGAGGTGTAATCATGGCACGCAAAACCGTCACCGATATGTCTGCCTGGCCGTCGCTCGGCCTCGAAGGCAATCTGATCGCGCCCGCCATGATCGCAAAGATCGATCAGCGTCAGGCGTCAGAGCAATCGCCCGAGGAATATGCGGTTCGCAAGGGACTGCAAATCCGAGAGGAAATCGCCACAGCCTTCCGCGTGGGGCAATCGCATTTCGATGCTTTTGCCAAGGTCGAGAATCCGTCGGCGGCCGCAACCACGCGCTTTATCGCCGGGCTTTTCCGGGAAACCTTCGGTTTTACAGACCTTGCGCCTGCTGATGCACCAATCGCCCTGATGGCGTCGGGCCGCGTCCCGGTTGTCGTTGTGCCCCCCGCAGAGACGCTCGACCGGCGCAGCCCTACGCTTTCCACGGATCGTTCCCGTTCACCGGCTTTCGCGCTGCAGGATCAGTTGAACGACAATGACGCCATGCTTTGGGGGATCGTGACCAACGGCATGCAGTTGCGTCTGATGCGCGACAATGCCTCGCTTACACGCCCGGCCTATATCGAAGCCGATCTGGCGCAGATGTTCGCCAACGAAGACATCGCGTCTTTCGCGGTGCTCTGGCTGCTGATTCACCGTTCCCGCTTCGGCGCGGCAGATGCGCCCGCTACCGATTGTCCGCTGGAATGCTGGCGTGATGCGGGCTCCAAAGAGGGCGAAGCCGCGCGCGACAGGCTTGCCGGTCAGGTCCAGCTTGCCCTGAAGCTCCTCGGCTCCGGTTTCCTTGAAGCTAACCCCGAACTTGCCGCAAGGCTGCATTCTGGCGAAGTGAACCTGACCGATTGGTTCAACGAACTTCTGCGCCTCGTCTATCGCCTGATCTTCCTGATGGTGGCCGAAGATCGCAACCTCCTGCACCCGGAAAAATCCAAGACCGAGGCCCGCAACCTCTACACCCAGAGCTATTCGCTCCAGTCACTGCGCAGGCAATGCTATCGCGCCGCCACGTGGGACAAGCACCACGACCGCTACGAGGGCGTGAAGATCGTCTTCCGCGCGCTGGCGCAGGGCCAACCCGCCCTTGCGCTGCCCGCGCTCGGTGGTCTCTTCGCAGAGGATAGGCTGCCCCACCTCGAAACCGCGAAACTACGCAACCGCGCCTTCATGGAGGCGCTCTACCGCCTCTCCTGGCTCGCCGACAAAAGCGGTATGGTTCCCGTCAACTGGCGGTCGATGGAGACGGAGGAACTGGGTTCCGTCTATGAATCCCTTCTCGAACTGCAGCCACAGCTGGGCGACGACGGCAAGACGCTCGTCTTCGCGTCCGAGGCGGCCGAGCAGAGGGGCAATCAGCGCAAGACCACCGGCTCTTACTACACGCCCGACAGCCTCGTTCAGGCGCTGCTCGACACCGCCCTCGACCCCGTGCTCGACAAGACTGAGGCAGAGGCGGACGATCCCGCCAAGGCGCTGCTGAAGCTCTCGGTGATCGACCCTGCCTGCGGCTCGGGCCACTTCCTGCTGGCCGCCGCCCGCCGCATCGCCACACGGCTCTCGCGCATTCGGGCCGAGGGCACGCCCTCGCTGGCCGACTTCCGCCATGCGCTGCGTGATGTCGCGCGCTGCTGCATCCACGGGGTAGACCGCAACCCGATGGCGGTGGAACTGACCAAGGTCGCGCTCTGGATCGAGACGGTGGACCCGGGCCTTCCCCTCGGTTTCTTCGACGCGCAGATCCGCTGCGGCGATGCGCTGCTGGGGGTGTTCGACCTGC
>ERZ1645187.621-NODE-621-length-34865-cov-22.591037_pt1 | contig 34865 bp, 30 predicted proteins | sample MGYA00575352_ERZ1645187 | MGnify/ENA primary metagenome ERZ1645187 (study PRJEB40837, sample SAMN11349314) | freshwater sediment metagenome | isolation source: river sediment | host: Sediment | place: India: Wazaribad , New Delhi | collected 2017-02-21 ... | reverse complement strand
GCATGCCCCGGCCGCCGCCGCCCCCCGAGGCCTTGATGATCACCGGGTAGCCCACCTCCCGCGCGACCCGCAGGTTCTCGTCCGGGTCCTGGCCGAGGGCGCCGTCGGAGCCAGGGACACAGGGCACCCCGGCCGCACGCATCGTCGCGATGGCCGAGATCTTGTCGCCCATCATCCGGATCGTGTCCGGCCGGGGCCCGATGAAGACGAAGCCGCTACGCTCCACCCGCTCGGCGAAATCGGCGTTCTCGGAGAGGAAGCCGTACCCCGGGTGGACCGCCTCGGCATCGGTGACTTCGGCCGCGCTGATGACCGCGGGGATGTTCAGGTAGCTGTCGACCGCCGGCGGGGGCCCGATGCACACCGACTCGTCCGCGAGCCGCACGTGCTTCAGGTCACGGTCCGCCGTCGAGTGCACGGCGACCGTGCGGATGCCGAGCTGGTGGCAGGCCCGCAGGATCCGCAGGGCGATCTCGCCACGGTTCGCGATGACGACTTTCTCGAACATGTCTGCCTTCCCGCAGATGGGGCCGGGACCGACGGGTACCCGAGCGCACCCGGGCCGGGCCGGACCGCCCTAGTCGATGACGAACAGCGGTTGGCCAAACTCGACCGGCTGGCCGTTCTCCACCAGCACGGCCTTGACCACGCCGGCGCCGTCGGCCTCGATCTGGTTCAGGATCTTCATCGCCTCGATGATGCACAGCACGTCGTGTTCCGCCACGCGCTGCCCCAGTTCCACGAACGGCTTGGACCCGGGCGAGGGGGACCGGTAGAAGGTCCCGACCATCGGAGAGGTCACCACACGCCCCGGGGGGAGCGCCACCTCGTCCGGGGCCGCCCGGGCGGCGTCCGCCCGCGCCGCGGGGACGGGGCCCGGAACCAGGCCCTGTGCCGGCCCCGCAAGGGCAGCGACGGGGGGGGCCCCGAAGCGGCTCACCCGCACCGATTCCTCGCCCTCGTGGATCTCGATCTCGGCGACGTCCGACTCGACGAGCACTTCGATGAGTTTCTTGATCTTGCGGATGTCCATGCCTGGCACCCCGTCACGGCGCCGCAGGCGCGAGCCGGGCGAGCGCGGCCTCCAGGGCAAGTGCGTAGCCCTGGGACCCCAAGCCCGTGATCACGCCGACGGCGACGTCAGAGAAATAGGATCGATGGCGGAATCGTTCCCGCCGGTACACGTTCGATAGGTGAACCTCGATGAACGGGATCCCCACCCCGAGCAGGGCGTCGCGCAGGGCGACGCTGGTGTGCGTGAAGGCGGCCGGGTTGATCACGATGAAGCCCACGCCCTCGCGGCCCGCCTGGTGGATGCGCTCCACCAGCTCGTGCTCGGCGTTGGACTGGAAGCACACCAGCTCGTGGCCGGCCTCGCCGGCACGCCGCTGAAGCGCCGCGTCGATCGAGGCGAGGGACTCCGAGCCATAGTGGTCGGGCTCCCGGGCACCGAGGAGATTGAGATTGGGGCCATGGAGGACCAGAATCCGGGCCATCGGGACCTGTCCGGAGCCTCGCCTGGGGCGGCAAGTTGTGGGGTTTTGTCGGCAGGATAGCAGATCTTTGGCGCCGCCACCCCCGGCCTCACGTCAGCGCAGGGCCCTCGCCGCATGGGGCTGGAATTCCGCGGCGGGCTTGAAGCCGACCAGCCGGTACCCGCGGCGTTCCACCCCGTCCGGGCCGAAGAAGAGGATCGCGGGGGGGCCGATCAGCCCGAGGGATTTCAGGAGCGCCTGGTCCTCGGCGTCGTTCGCGGTCACGTCGGCCTGCAGCAGCACCGCGCCTGCGAGGGTCTGCCGCACGTCGTTCTCGGCAAAGGTGTACTTCTCCAGTTCCTTGCAGGCGACGCACCAGTCCGCGTAGAAATCCAGCATCACCGGCCGGCCCTGCGCCTTCGCCCGCTCCAGTTGCGCCCCGAGGCCCGCGACCCCCTTCACGCGCTCGAACGCGAGCCCCGCGTGCCCCCCGCCGGGGGCGGAGGCGGCGGAAGAACCGGAGCCACCCCACCCGAGGCCCTGCAGCGGGCGGAGCACGTCGTGGCCGCCGCTCGCCGCCGCGACCATCAGGATCACGCCGTAGACCAACAGCAGGAGCCCGAGCCCCTTCCAGAGGTGCCGGAGCCCGCTGGTGAAGTGGCTCACGGGCTCGAGGGCCCCGAGGTAGACGGCCGACACCATGAAGAGCGCGGACCACAGGAGCAGGGCGACCCAGCCCGGGAGCACCCGCTCCAGGAGGAAGACGGCCACCCCGAGGAGCGTCACGCCGAATACGGCCTTGACCGCGTTCATCCAGCCGCCGGCCCGGGGCAGGAATCTCCCCTCGAGGGTCCCGACCACCACCAGGGGCGCGCCCATGCCGAGGCTGAGGGAGAACAGCGCCAGCCCCCCGAGCCAGGGGTCACCCGTCTGCCCGATGTAGATGAGGACCCCGGCGAGGGGCGGGGCGACACAGGGACCGACGATGAGGGCCGAGAGCAGCCCCATCACCGCCACGCCGACCAGGGTACCGCCGCGCTGGCGGTTGCTGAGCTCGGTGAGCCGCGACTGCCAGGAGGAAGGCAGCTGGAGGTCGTAGAGCCCGAACATCGACAGCGCCAGCAGGACGAACACCAGGGCGAAGCTCGAGAGGACCCACGGGTTCTGCAGGGCGGCCTGGAGGTTGGCGCCGAAGAGCCCCGCCACCACGCCGGCGATGGTGTAGGTCACCGACATCGCGAGGACATAGGTGAGCGACAGCACGAAGGCCCGCCGGGTGGTGAGCCCGCTGCCCTGCCCGACGATGATTCCCGAGAGGATCGGGATCATCGGGAAGACGCAGGGCGTGAAGGCGAGCAGGAGACCCACGCCGAACAGCAGGAGGGAGGTCACCCAGCCACTCTCGCCGGCGAGCCGCGCGGCGAGCCGGTCCTGCTCGGAGACCGGCTCCGCCGGATACCCCCCCGCTTCGGGCGCAGGCGACGCTGCCGGCGTCACCCCGCCCGCCGGCACCTTCAAAGCGGTCTTCCTGACCATCGGGGGGTAACAGATCCCGGCCTCGGCACACCCCTGGAAGCCCACCTCCAGCTCGAACCCGTCGCCCGCCCGGCCCGAGGCGAGGGGCACCCGGACCTCGACGCCGTGGTGATAGACCTCCACCCGCCCGAAGGTGAGGTCGTCCTTCATCTTCCCTGCCGGAAAGACCGGCGCGCCCAGGGTCACGCCCGACCCGTCGCGCACGGCGAACCTGAACCGGTCGCGGTAGAGGTAGTAGCGGTCGGCGACCTCCCAGCGCGCCACCACCGCGCCGTCCCTCGTCTCGGCCGAATAGCGGAAGGCCTGGTCCGGCTCGAGGAATTCGTCTCCCCCGTCGTTCAGGGACCGGGGCTGCCCCAGGCCCGCGAGGGTCTTGAGGGCGCTGGCCCCGCTGCCCGCCGGCGCCGCCGCGGATGGGGAAGCGGGGGTGGGCAGGTCCACCCGGAGGGTCCGCGTCTGGGGCGGGTAGCAGATCCCCACGTCGGAGCAGCCCTGGCTGGTGATCTGGAGCGCAGCCTGGGTGACGTCGGCCGGGCGCTCCAGCGGGACCTCGATGACGACCTTCTCCCGGTACGTCTCGAGCTTGCCGAAGAAGGGGTCCTCCTTGGGGACGCCCGCGGGCAGGGACAGCTCGCCGGCGACCACCGTGGGTTCGGCGGAGTGCACGCGGAACTTGTCCCGATAGAGGTAGTAGCCGCTCGCGATGGACCACTCGAGGCGCACCCCGCCGGGAGTGCCGCGGGCGCTGACCCTGAAGGCCTGGTCCGGCGGGAGCAGCTCGGCGCCGGTGGCAGCGAGGGGACCGGGCAGGAGCCCGAGCAGGATCAGGGACCGCAGCAGTCTCTTCATCGGGGTGCGCTCAAGCTGTCGTCGACGCGAGCCGGGCCCTGCGCGGGGCCGGCTCGCGACCCCGCCAGAGCTCAGGCGATTCGACGGACGGTACGAGTCCAGGCACGGAACCGCAAGCCCTCGCGCAGTCCCGGCCTTGACAGCCGCCGGGGCGCCCCTATGATTAGCACTCGCATCGGGTGAGCGCTAACAATCCCCCGAAGATTCCCAGAAAACGCTCAGGACAACTCATCAGGAGGCTGTTCGATGAAACTGCGCCCTCTACACGACCGCGTCATCGTCAAGCGCACGGAAGAAGAGCGGACCTCGCCCGGGGGGATCGTGATCCCCGACACCGCGGCCGAGAAGCCCATCCGGGGCGAGGTGGTCGCCGCCGGCAACGGCAAGCTGCTCGACAGCGGGGAGCTGCGCCCCCTGGACGTCAAGCCGGGCGACAAGGTGCTGTTCGGCAAGTACTCCGGCACCGAGGTCAAGGTTGACGGCAAGGACCTCCTCGTCATGCGCGAGGACGACATCATGGCGGTCATCGAGGGATAACCCTCGTCCGAAAGCCCCTTTTCAATCGCAGACTTCCAGAGGATACCGACGATGGCAGCGAAAGACGTCCGTTTCGGCGAGGACGCCCGGCACCGGATGGTGCGTGGCGTGAACATCCTGGCGAACGCCGTGAAGGTCACCCTGGGCCCGAAGGGCCGCAACGTGGTCCTGGACAAGAGCTTCGGCGCCCCCACCGTGACCAAGGACGGCGTCTCGGTGGCGAAGGAGATCGAGCTCGCCGACAAGTTCGAGAACATGGGCGCGCAGATGGTGAAGGAGGTCGCCTCGCACACCTCCGACATCGCCGGCGACGGCACCACCACCGCGACGGTGCTCGCGCAGTCGATGCTGATCGAGGGCCTGAAGGCGGTCGCCTCCGGCCGCAACCCCATGGACCTGAAGCGCGGGATGGACCGCGCGGTCTCCGCCGCGGTCGAAGAGCTGAAGAAGATGTCCAAGCCCTGCGCGGACGACAAGGCCATCGCCCAGGTCGGCACGATCTCGGCGAACGCCGACGAGAGCATCGGCACCATCATCGCCGACGCCATGACCAAGGTGGGCAAGGAAGGCGTCATCACGGTCGAGGAGGGTCAGAGCCTGCAGAACGAGCTCGACGTGGTCGAGGGCATGCAGTTCGACCGCGGCTACCTCTCGCCCTACTTCGTCAACAACCAGCAGAACATGTCCTCCGAGCTGGAGGACCCGTTCATCCTGCTCTACGACAAGAAGATCTCCAACATCCGAGAGCTGCTCCCCGTCCTCGAGGCCGTGGCCAAGGCCGGCAAGCCGCTCCTGATCGTCGCCGAGGACGTGGAGGGCGAGGCCCTCGCCACGCTGGTGGTGAACACCATCCGCGGCATCCTGAAGGTCGTGGCGGTCAAGGCCCCGGGCTTCGGTGACCGGCGCAAGGCGATGCTGCAGGACATGGCGATCCTGACCCGCGGCACCGTGATCTCCGAGGAGCTCGGCCTGTCGCTCGAGAAGGCCTCGCTGAACGACCTCGGCCGGGCCAAGAAGGTCGTGGTGGAGAAGGAGAACACCACCATCATCGACGGCGCCGGGGAGAAGGGGGACATCGAGGCGCGCGTCAACCAGATCCGCAAGCAGATCGAGGAGACCACCTCCGACTACGACAAGGAGAAGCTCCAGGAGCGCGTGGCGAAGCTCGCCGGCGGCGTCGCGGTCATCAAGGTGGGCGCTGCGACCGAGGTCGAGATGAAGGAGAAGAAGGCCCGCGTGGAAGACGCGCTGCACGCGACCCGCGCTGCGGTGGAAGAGGGCGTGGTCCCGGGCGGCGGCGTGGCCCTGGTGCGTGCGCTCGAGGGCATCAAGGGCCTGAAGGGCGAGAACGAGGACCAGGACGTGGGCATCGCCCTGGCGCGCCGCTCCATGGAGGAGCCGCTTCGCCAGATCGTCGCCAACGCCGGCGCCGAGCCTTCGGTGATCGTCAACGAGGTGCGCAAGGGCAGCGGGGCCTTCGGCTTCAACGCCCAGACCGACACCTTCGGTGACATGGTGGAGATGGGCATCCTCGACCCCACCAAGGTGACCCGCACCGCGCTGCAGAACGCGGCGTCGATCGCCGGGCTGATGATCACCACCGAGGCCATGGTGGCCGAGCACCCGAGGGACGAGAAGCCACCGAAGGGCATGGGCGGCCCCGGCGGGATGGGCGACATGGACGACATGATGTAATCGGCAGGGGCGGGGCCGGTGCTCAGCCACCGGCCCCTTCTCGCCGAGCCGACCCCGCCCCCCGGCGGGGTTTTTTTTGGGGAGTGTCGCGCTCATGCAGACCGAGGAAGGGACCCTGCTGCCAGGGTTGACCCCGGAGCTCGCCCGACTGGCCGAGGAGCGCGAGCATGCCTGCGCCGAGGCCTTCCTCTCCGCCGGCCTGCCCCCGCTCGCCGGGGGCGGCGCGGTGGCCGCGGAGCGCCGGGTGGTCTGGGCGCTCAGCGACTTCGCGGCGCTCACCTGCATCCGCCACCCGGAGCTCCTCCACGACCTCTCCGCGAGCGGCGACCTCACGGCCCCGTACCGGGCCGGGGCCTACCCGCGGCGCGTGGCGGCCGCCCTCGCCCGCGCGGGTGACGAAGCGGGCCTGAAAGCCGCGCTTCGCCGGCTGCGGGCGCGGGAGATGGTCCGGATCGCGTGGCGGGACCTCACGGGGCGCGCCGACCTCGCCGAGACGCTCCGGGACCTCTCCGGCCTGGCCGACGCGGTCATCGACGGGGCGCTCGGTTGGCTGCACGCGGCCCAGTCCCGGGACCTCGGGGAGCCCCGGGCGCCGGACGGCCGGCCCCAGCGGCTGGTCGTTCTCGCCATGGGCAAGCTCGGGGGCGAGGAGCTCAACTTCTCTTCCGACGTGGACCTGGTGTTCGCGATCCCGGAAGACGGGCGGACCACCGGCGGCCGCCGGGACCTCTCCAGCGTCGAATATTTCGTGCGCCTCGGTCAGCGCCTGATCACGGTCCTCGGGGAGCGCACGCCCGACGGTTTCGTCTTCCGGGTGGACATGCGCCTGCGCCCCTTCGGGGGCTCCGGCCCCCTGGTGATGACCTTCGACGGGATGGAGGCCTACTACCAGGGCCACGGCCGGGAGTGGGAGCGCTACGCCCTGATCAAGGCCCGCCCGGTGGCGGGCGACCTGGCGGCCGGCGAGCGCCTGCTGGCGGCGCTGCGGCCCTTCGTGTACCGGCGCTATCTCGACTTCGGGGCGATCGAGTCGCTGCGGGAGATGAAGGCCTTGGTGGCCCAGGAGGTCGCGCGGAAGGGGATGGGGGACGACCTGAAGCTCGGACCGGGGGGGATCCGGGAGGTGGAGTTCATCGTCCAGGTCTTCCAGTTGATCCGCGGGGGCCGGGAGCCCGCCCTGCGCAGCCGGGGCCTGCTGGCGACCCTCGCCGCCCTCGGCGATCGCGGGGACCTGCCCGGGGAGACGGTCCGCGAGCTCGCCGCCGCCTACACGTTCCTGCGCCGGGCCGAGAACCGGCTCCAGGCGCTCGACGACCGCCAGACCCAGGCCCTGCCCACCGACCCCCTGGGGCGCGCGAGGCTCGCCTGCGCCCTGGGCCACGGCGGATGGGAGGAACTCTCCCGGGTCCTGCAGGCGCACCGCGACCGCGTCGAGGCCCATTTCCAGCGTGTCTTCAGCACCGGGGCGCAGGCGTCCGGCGGCGCGCCCGACGACCCCTGGTCCCTGCTCTGGGCCGGCCGCCTGCAAGACGATGCCGCGGAGCGAACGCTCACTGACCACGGCTTCTCGCCGGCCCGCGAGTCGCTCCAGCGCCTGGATGACCTGCGTTCCGGCCACGCGGTCCGGTGGATGAGCCGCCAGGGCCGGGAGCGCCTCGACCGCCTGATGCCCCGCTTGCTGTCCGGGGCAGCGGCGACGGCGGCCCCGGGCGAGACCCTGCGCCGCCTGGTCCCCCTGCTGGAGGCGACCGCCCGGCGCAGCGTCTACCTGGCGCTCCTGCTCGAGCACCCCGACGCCCTGGAGCGGCTGGTGCGGCTCTGCGCCGCGAGCCCCTGGATCGCCGAGCAGCTGGCACGCTACCCGATCCTGCTCGACGAGCTCCTCGACCCCGCGACCCTGTACGCACCGCCCGGCCGCGACGGGCTCGCCCGGGAGCTCGCCCAGCAGCTCGCCCGGGTGCCCGCCGGCGACGGGGAGGAGGAGATGGACGCGCTGCGCCTGTTCAAGCAGGCGCAGGTGTTGCGCATCGCTGCGGCGGACGTGGCCCACGCCCTGCGCCTGATGGTGGTGAGCGACCACCTGACCTGGCTCGCCGAGGCCATCCTCGCGCAGGTGCTCGAGCTCGCCTGGCGGGACCTCGTCGCCCGCCACGGGAGGCCCCGCTGCCGGGTCGGGGGCGCCTGGGAGTCCCCGTCCTTCGGGGTCATCGCCTACGGCAAGCTGGGGGGGCTCGAGCTCGGGTACGGGTCCGACCTGGACCTCGTGTTCCTGCACACGAGCTCCGGGGAGGACGCGCACACCGACGGCGAGCCCTCCGTACCGAACTCCGTGTTCTTCGCCCGCCTGGGCGCCCGGATCGTGCATTTCCTGACCACCCGCACCAGCGCCGGGGTGCTGTACGAGGTGGACACGCGGCTGCGCCCGAGCGGCGCCTCGGGGCTGCTGGTGAGCAGCATGGACGCCTTCGAGTCCTACCAGCGGGAGGAGGCCTGGACCTGGGAGCACCAGGCGCTGGTGCGCGCCCGGGCCGTCGCCGGGGAGCCGGCGTTCGTGGCCCGCTTCGAGGCCGCTCGCCTCGCGGCGCTCACGCGCCCCCGGGACCCGGAGGCACTGCGGGGGGAGGTGCGGGCGATGCGCGAGAAGATGCGCCAGCACCTCACCGCCGGGGGCACGGGCCGGCTGGACCTGAAGCAGGACCGCGGCGGTATCGCGGACATCGAGTTTTTGGTGCAATATCTCGCGTTGCGCTGGGGCCACACCTATCCGGAGGTCCTGCGCTTCACCGACAACGTGCGGTTGCTCGAGGGACTCACGGCGAGTGGTTGCCTGCCGGCGACCGACGCCGCGACGCTCACCCAGGCCTATCTCGCCTTCCGGGCCAGGGCTCACGCCCAGGCCCTGCAGGGCGAGCAGGCGGTCGTTCCCGAGGACGAGGCCCTGGCCCGCCTGCGCGAAGACGTCACCGCACTCTGGCACCGCCTGATGGAATCGTGAGGCTCACGCTATGACGATGGACGACCGCGACGGCGTCATCTGGATGGACGGTCAACTGGTCCCCTGGCGCGACGCGAAGACGCACGTGCTCACCCACAGCCTGCACTACGGCATGGGGGTCTTCGAGGGGGTTCGCGCCTACAACACGGCGATCGGCACGGCCATCTTCCGGCTTCGGGAGCACACGGAACGCCTGTTCCGCTCCGCCCACATCCTGGGCATGAAGGCCCCCTTCGATCGGGAGACCCTCAACGAGGCCCAGCGCAGCGTGGTGCGGGAGAACGGACTCGAGAGCGCCTACATCCGGCCCCTGTTCTACTACGGCGCCGAGGGGATGGGCCTGCGGGCGGACAACCTGAAGGTCCACGCCATCGTCGCGGCCTGGGAGTGGGGCGCCTACCTCGGCGCCGAGAACATGCAGCGGGGCATCCGGATCAAGACCTCGTCCTTCAACCGCCATCACGTGAACATCACGATGTGCAAGGCGAAGGCGACCGGCAACTACCTGAACTCGATGCTGGCGCTGCAGGAGGCGCTCTCCTGCGGGTACGACGAGGCGATGCTCCTGGACCGCGAGGGGTACGTCGCGGAGGGCAGCGGGGAGAACATCTTCATCGTGCGCAACGGCGCGCTCTACACCCCCGACCTGACCGCGGCCCTGGAGGGCATCACGCGCGAGACCGTTCTCACGCTTGCCGCGGAGCAGGGCCTGGCGGTACGGGAGAAGCGGATCACCCGGGACGAGGTGTATCTGGCCGACGAGGCGTTCTTCACCGGCACCGCGGCCGAGGTCACCCCGATCCGCGAGGTCGACGGCCGGGCGATCGGGAGCGGGTCGCGCGGCCCGATCACCGCCGGGCTGCAGTCCCGTTTCTTCGACGTGGTGCACGGCCGCGACGAGGCACGGCGGGGCTGGCTGACGCCGGTGGCGTGAGGCCCTGCGGGCGGGCTCGCGGGGACGGCCGGTTCCGGGGGCCGGAGCGGGAGGGCGGCTGATGCCGAGCGAGGTCAACGAGCGTGCCCGCCTCGCGGGCACGGGCGCGGGCAACCGCTACGAGGTCCGCCGGGCCGAGTGTCCGGTGAGCTGCCCGCCCGCGGGCGTGCCCCTGTGGAGCTCCCATCCGCGGGTGTTCCTGCCGCTCGCCGAGAGCGGCAAGGCGCGCTGCCCCTATTGCGGGACGGAGTTCGTCCTGATCGACTGACGAAGCCCCCGCCCCCTCAGGGGTCGAACCGATACCCGAACATCTCCACGTCCGGGCGGAAGCGCTCGGCCACGAGGGCGCGGGTCTCCGGGGTGTAGTACCCCCGGTAGTCGCGCTGGCGGTCCGTGGCGCGGCGCCGGTGGGGAAGGGGAGGCGCCGGGATCTCGATCCGCCGGCAGGCCTCCGCGAAGTCCTCCTCCAGACGCTCGTAGCGCCCCACGAAGTCCACGATCACGTTCCCGTGCAGGTCGATCACGTAGTCCGACTGCAGCTCGATCGAGGTGTCCAGGTGGTACTGGTACGGACGGTCGGGGTCGAGCTTGTGGCGCAGGAAGGCCTCGAAGTCCTGGTGCGGGCCGAGCAGGTGCGGGCGCTCGCGCCGGATGTGGTGGAAGGAGCTGACCTGCAGGTCCCAGGGGTTGCGCACGAAGGCGAACTTGAACAACCGGTCGTAGAGCTCCCGGGGGAGCATCTCGCGCGCCGCGATGGCCCTGGCGTGGCGCGGGAGCTTCGCCCCGAGCCGGTGCCCGCTCAGCGCGCTCAACCGGCTGCAGAGGAACCGCGCCGCCGCCCAGGGCTCGCGCCAGCGCTCCCGGTCGAGCGCGTCGCGAACGCTCGTCCCGCCGGTCTTGGCGATGTGCACGAACAGGAAGTTCCTGCGCAATGAAAGCAGCACGCGACCTCTCCCCTCAATCCACTCCGAGCACCCGGGCGTAGGCCCCGGCGCTCACGTCGACGTGGTATTCCCGCACCGCCTCGCGCAGACGCCCTGCCGGGGTCGGGCGCTCGAGCTGGGCCCGGATGGCATCCGCCATCGCCGCCTCGTCGCCCACCGCGACCAGGGGGGCCACCGCGCCGCCCCGCAGGATCTCCCGCGGCCCGCTCGGGCAGTCGGTCGCCACCACCGGCGTGCCGAGGGCCATCGCCTCGGTGAGGGCGTTGGGGGAGCCCTCCCACGCGGAGGAGAGGACGAAGACGTCGGCGGCGGCCAGGTCGGGATAGGGGTTTGCCAGGAAGCCCGGCAGCGCCACGTCTCCCTCCACCCCGAGCGAGCGCGCCAGGCCGGAGAGCTCGCCCCGATCGCGGCCTTCCCCCAGGATCACCAGCCGGCACGGGCGCCCGGCGCGCACGCGGGCGAAAGCCCGCAGCAGGGTGGGAAAGTCCTTCTGCCGCGTCAGCCTCCCCATGCCGAGGACCACCGGGGTGTCGCGCCCCCCCGCGGGCTCCCGTTGCGCCGGTCCCGCGGCGGCCAGGCGCTCGAGCTCGGGGGTGATGACGGGGTTGCGTACCACGGCCACGCGGTCCGCGGGCAGGCCGGTGATGGCGCTCACGTCGGCGGCGACCCCCTCGGAGACCGCGACCAGCGCGTCCAGGCGCGGGTAGAAACCCCGCATGCCGAGGTACCACAGGGACCGGGTCAGGGCCGGCCGGTCGGCCAGCGCCGCCGTCACGGTGGTGCCGAGGCGCCCCACCAGCCGGAGCGGGACGCCCGCCAGCCGGCGCGCCACCACCGCGACCCGGATGGCACGGTCCTTGGCCGCGAGCACCGCCACCGGCCGCTCCCGGCGCAGGTAGGCGACCAGCGCCGGAAGCGCCGAATGGGTGTGGCGGGTCCCGAGCGTCACGACTCGCACGCCTTCGGGCCAGGCCCCGGCGTGGCCCCCTTCGGTCCGGGCCAGCACCAGGTCGACCCGCAGGCCTCGCCGGGCCAGCCCGCCGGCAAGGTTCGCGACCATCCGCTCGACCCCACCATGGCCGGAAAAAGAGAGGAACAGGGCGACGTGCGCAGCGTTCATGGTAGAGTCCCTTCGCTCCCGTAGCTTACGCACCGTCAGGCCGTTCCGGCAAAGGATGTCGTCGCTCCTGCTCACGATCTTCGCGCCCACCTTCGGTGAAGGGGGGATGGAGCGGATGCTGGTCAACATGGCAAATGGTCTCACGGAGGCCGGCCTCGGCGTCGATTTCTGGGTGGGGCGCGAGGACGGACCCTTCCTCGAGCGCCTCGGCCCCGCTGTCCGCCTGCTGCGCCACCCTCGGACCTCCACCCGCCGCAGGACGGCCGCCTTCGCCGGATACCTGGCCGAACGGCGCCCCGACGTCGTGCTGGCGGCCAAGGACCCCGCCGTCCTGATGGCCCTGGAGGCCCGCCGTCTGAGCGGCGCGCCCTGCGCGGTCGTCGCCCGCCCGGGGTCGGTCTCCCAACGCCTGCAGCGCCGGCCGGCCCTGCTGCGCTGGCGCGACCTGCGGGTGATGCGGCGGGCCTACCGGGGGGCCGACCTCGTGGTGGCCAACTCCGAGGGGCTCGCCCGGGACGTGGAGGCTGTTTCCGGGATCCCGGTGGCCTCGGTCCCCGTGGTGCGCAACCCCGTCGTCACCCCCGACCTGGAGGCCCTGGCCGCGGTGCCTCCCGGCCATGCCTGGCTCGCGACGGGCCAGCCGCCCGTGGTTCTCGGCGTCGGGGCGTTCCGGCGCGGGAAGGATTTCGAGACCCTCCTGCGGGCCTTCGCCCTGGCCCGCGCCACCCGCCCGATGCGCCTCGTCCTCCTCGGGCGGGGCCGGCGTGAAGAGACCCTCCGCCGCCTGGCCCGGGGCCTGGGCGTGTCCGCAGACGTCGCCTTTCCCGGGTTCCTGGAGAACCCCTACCCCTTCATGCGGGCAGCGGCGGTCCTGGTCCTATCCTCCCGCTGGGAGGGGTCCCCCAACGTCCTGACCGAGGCCCTCGCATTGGGCACGCCCGTGGTCTCCACGGACTGCCCCAGCGGACCCCGGGAGGTGCTCCAGGACGGTCGCGTCGGCCCGCTCGTCCCCATGGGCGACGCCCAGGCAATGGCACGGGCCATCCTCGACACCCTCGCGCACCGCCCGGACCCCGCGCGGCTGCGGGCGGCCGTGGCCGAGTACTCCCGCGCCGAGAACGCCCGGCGGTACTCCGAGTTGCTGCGCCGACTGGTCGGGCCGGTGAGGCCCGTCCGTCTCTCACCTGCCCCCGCCCCCACCGCAGGCACGCCGTGAGGAGCCCGGGCTCCCTCGCGGGCGACGCCGTGCGCGCGCTTCGGACGGCGGTCCGCCCGCAGGCCCTGGGCGTGGGGGGACTCTACCTGTTCGCGGCCTCGGCGTGGCTCAGCCCCGCGGCCGCGCGCGTCGGGCTGGTCCTCATGATTCTCGCGGCCCTCGGCGAGGGGCGCGTCCTGGTCCGCCACCTGCGCGGCGAGCCCCTCGCGTGGGCCGCAGGATTCTGGGTCCTGGCCGTACTGGTCAGCTTCTCCCTGGCGGGACCCATGGCCAGCCGGGCGACCCACGGGGAGGCGGCCGTCGTGTTCCTGTGGCTCTCCGCGTTCCCCATCGTCGCCTGGTGGGTGCGCGGCGACCCACAGCGGATCTGGGCGGTCCTGGCACTGGCACTGGCGGGGTTCCTCCTGCGCAGGGTGCTCCACCTCCCCCAACTGGACTTCGCCGCCCTCGCGGGCGGCCTGCGCAGCGGCGTGGGCCTGCCCGAGATCGCGACGGCCGAGTACGCGGCGATTGCCCTCACGGGCCTGCTGCTGGCAGGACCACGCCTCTGGCAGGGGTCGGGCCGTCTGCGCCGGGTGGTGTGGAGGGTCGCCTCCCGGGCCCTCTGGCTCGTCGCCGGGGCGTTCCTGGTCCTTCTCGTCCTGGTCACCCAGTCCCGCGCCGCGTGGATGCTGATGGCCGTCGTGCTGCCGGCAGTCGCCGTCTGGCTGCTCGGCCAGCGGACCCGCGCCGCCGGGCATGGCGCGGTGATGGTCGCAGGGGTGGCGGGGGTCGTGGCAATCCTCCCCCTGGTGGCCTACTTCGACGTGGTCGCGGCCCGCTTCGCGGAGGACACCGAGACCGTCCGCAGGGTGCTGGAGGGCGACTGGTCGGCGGTGCCCTACACCTCGGGCGGACTCCGGGTCCACCTCTGGCGGCTGGGGGCCGGTTGGTGGGCCGAGGCACCCTGGCTCGGTAACGGCCCGGCGGCATCTCCCGCACTCATCCGGGCGACGGGCGTGCCCCTGCTGCAGGACCTGCACGACGTCCACAACGTCGCCCTGGACCTGATGGTCCGCCTGGGGCTCGCCGGGCTCTTCGCCTACGTCGCGATGCTCGGGCTCGCGCTCCGCGCCTGGGTCGGCGCCCGGCACCGGGGCCGGATCCCCTCGGACCTCTTCCTGATCGTGCTCGCCGCCCTGTCCTTCGACGTCCTCGCGGGTCTCACCAACTGCAGGACGCTGAGCACCGACGGCAGGTTCTTCTGGCTCCTGTTCGTGGGCATCGCCTCGAGCGTCTCCATCGGTGCCCCCGTCGGCAGCGCGCCCCCAACCCCGGCGCGTCCCTGAGGCCCCGGCAACGGGTCAGGTCGAGCGCGCCAGCACCGCCTTCGCCGCCTCGAGCACCCGCTCCACGCCGTGCCGGCGCATGCAGTCGAAGCGGCCGTGGCAGGTGGGGGTGCGTTTGCACGGCGAGCAGGGGAGTGGGTCGTAGAGGATCTCCGCGCGGGGGGTACCCGGGTCCAGGTAGGGGCGGGTCGCGCCGAAGAGGGCGACGGTCGGCACGCGGTGGGCGATGCCGAGGTGGGTGAGACCCGTGTCCACGCCCACGAGCAGCCCCGCGCCCGCCACCACGGCGACCGATTCGTCGAGCGCCGTCTCCCCCGCCAGGGTACGCGCCCGGCCGCCGCTCTCGGCGCGGATGCGCTCGGCCGCAGCGCGGTCTTCGGGCCCGCCCAGCACGACCGGAGCCAGCCCCGTCGCGTCCTCCAGAAGGCCCGCGAGCCCTGCCCAGCGCTCCTCCAACCAGTGTTTCTGGGGCCGGGTGGTGAACGGGCAGAGCACGGCGTAGGCGCCGCGGACCCCTTCGCCCTCCAGCGCCACCCGGGCACGGGCGGCGGCGGAGGCCCCCACCGGGACGTCCATCGGGAAGTCACCGAGGTCGAGCCCGAGGTGTTCGGCGAGGAGCCGGTACTCGGCCCCGATCCGCCGGCTGACCGTCCTGCGCCCCAGCGTCTCGGTCATCAGCCACTGGCCGCCCTCGCGCGAGCCGAGGCCGATGCGCCGCGGCGCCCCGGTCAGCCGGGCCCAGACGGCGCTCTTCAGCAGCCCCTGGGCGTCGAGCACGAGGTCGAAGCGCCGGGTGCGGAGCTCCCTGCCGAAGCGCCAGACCGCGCGCGCCAGCTCACCGTAGCGCCGCTCCCGGCGCAGCTGCAGCCACTCGCCCCGGGGCCAGACCAGGACCTCGTCCAGCCTCGGGTTGTGGCGGAGCAGGGCCGCCCCGGCCGGCTCGGTCAGCCAGGCCAGGCGGGCCTCCGGCCAGGTCCGGCGCAGGGCCGGGATGAGCGCCGAGGCCATCACGATGTCGCCGATGGCGCTCATGCGCACCACCAGAACGCGCGTCACGACGGGTCGCCGTCCGCGAACTGGACCCGGTAGAGGTCGGCGTACAGACCGCCCCGCGCGAGCAGCTCCCGATGGGTGCCCCGCTCCACGATCCGCCCGCCGCGCAGGACCAGGATGCGGTCGGCGTTCTCGATGGTGGACAGGCGGTGGGCGATGACCAGCGTGCTGCGGCCCCGGCGCAGCCGCTCCAGGGCCTCCTGCACCCGCCGCTCCGACTCGGTGTCGAGGGCCGAAGTCGCCTCGTCGAGGATCAGGATCGGCGCGTCCTTCAGGAGCGCGCGCGCGATGGCGACCCTCTGGCGCTGCCCCCCGGAGAGCCGCACCCCCCGGTCCCCCACACGGGTCTGGAACCCCTCGGGCAGGGCCTCGATGAACTCGAGGGCATTCGCGGCCCGGGCCGCCTCGCGCACCGCCTCCTCGCCCGCCCCCTGGCGCGCGCCGTAGGCGATGTTGGCGGCCACGGTGTCGTTGAACAGCACCACGTCCTGCCCCACGTAGGCGACCTGGGCCCGGAGGTCGGCCAGCCGGATCGTGGAGATGTCCTCGCCGTCGATGAGGATCTGGCCGCCCTCGAGGTCGTAGAAGCGGGGCACGAGGTGCGCCACCGTGGTCTTTCCACCCCCGGAAGGGCCCACGAGGGCCACGGTCTCTCCCGGCTCCACCGTGAGCGAGAGCTCCCGCACCGCGGGCTCCAGGGTGCGGTCGTAGCGGAAGGTCACGCCGCGCAACTCGAGCCGGCCGGTGGCCCGCGCCAGGGGCCTCGCGCCCTGGTCCGCCTCGACGGGCTCGTCGACCATGTCGAAGATGCTCTCCGCCGCGGCAAGCCCCCGCTGCAGCGGCTCGCTCACCTGCGTCAGCCGCTTGATGGGGGAGAACAGCATGCCCATGGCGCCCAGGAAGGAGACGAAGGCGCCCACGGTGAGGGTACCGTCGACCGCCTGGCGGGAGGCGATGAAGACGATGGCCGCCAGGCCCGACGCCGTGGTGAACTGGACCAGCGGGACGTTCAGGCCGGCGGCGGCGCGGGACTTGAAGGTGTAGCGGCGCACCCAGTTCGCGCTGCGCCCGAAGCGCTCGGCCTCGTAGCGCTGGCCGCCGAAGACCTTGACGATGCGGTGACCCTCCGTCGCCTCCTCCAGCACGTGGGTCATCTCCCCGTAGGTGCGCTGGAGCGAGCGGCTGATGTCCCGCAGCCTGCGGCTCACCACCCGCACGATGAGGACCACGGGCGGCGCGACGACCAGCGCCACCAGGGTGAGCCGCCAGTTCAGGTAGAGCATCCACCCGAGCAGACCCGCGACGGCGAGGGTGTCCCGCACGACGACGTCCAGGACCTTCGTCGCCGCCTGGGTCACCTGGGTCACGTCGTAGGTGACCTTCGAGATCACCACGCCCGCCGAGTGCTCGTCGAAGAAGCGGGCGGGCAGGTGCAGCAGGCGCTGGAACATCTGCATGCGCAGGTCGTAGACGACCTTCCCGCCGACCCAGGCGATGGCCACGTCGGCCACGTAGTCGCCGAGCCCCCGGACCAGGAAGAGCCCCATGAGCGCGAGGGGCATCCAGAGGATTCCGCCGGGGTCCCGGCCGACGAAGTTCTGGTCGAGGAGTGGCTTGAAGAGCGCCGGGATGGCCGGCTCGGTGGCCGCCACCACGACCATGCCGAGGAGCGAGGCCGCGAACTGGCGCCAGTAGGGCCGCACGTAGCCGAGCAGCCGCACGTAGAGCCGGTAGCTGTGCGCGGGGCGCAGGCCGGGGGAGTGCTCCACCATCAGTGCTCCACCATCAGTGCTGCGTCGCTCGGCCGGAACCGAGCACGTCGCGATAGACCCGCAGGTTGCCTGCGACCATCGCCCCCAGAGAAAAGTCCCGCTCGGCGATCCGCCGCCCCTCGGCACCCATGGCGAGGGCGCGGGCGGGCGCGTCGAGGAGGCTGCGCACGGCCCGCTCCAGGGCGGCCCCGTCCCCCGGGGGGACCAGGAGCCCGTTCACCCCGTCACGCACGATCTCCGGGATCCCGCCGACGGCCGAGCCCACGATGGGCACGCCCGCCGCGGCGCTCTGGAGCAGCGACACCCCGAGGCCTTCCTCGAACGCCGGGTGGACCACCAGGTCGAGCGCCGGCAGGACCCGGGGCAGGTCCTCGCGAAAACCCGGCAGGTGGACCCGGTCGGCCCAGCCGCGCGCCGCGACCTCTGCCCGGACGCCCTCCAGGAGCGCGCCGGTCCCCAGCAGCAGGACCCTCAGGTCAGGGTACGCCGGCAGCAGCTCCTCCAGGGCCTGCAGCAGCAGCCGGTGGCCCTTCTTGGGGATGAACTGGCCCACCATCGCGAGCACCCGCGCCTCGGGTGGGAACCCGAACGCGTGGCGCAGCCAGAGACGGTCTCCGCCCGGTCGGTAGACGTCCGTGTCCACGGCGCTCGGCACGGTGACCACCTTGCCGGGCGCCACACCCTGCGCGAGCAGCACGTTGCGGATCCCTTCGGAGATGGCGATCACGGCGCGGTAGAGCCCGTACTTCAGGCGCGCCACCCAGAGCGGCTCGGGGCTCACCACGCGCCGGCTCACGACCGCCGGCACCCCGGCCCGGCGGGCCGCCCATCCCCCCCACCAGTCCGCGCCGCGCCGGCTGTGCACGTGCACCAGGGCGGGGCGACGGGTGCGGATGAGCCGCCCGAGGCGCAGGAGCGCCCCGGCGTCGAGCTCGCCCCTGAGGGGGACCTCGTGGACCTCGGCGACCTCCCGCGCCGCCCGGGCAATGCCGCTGCCGGGGGGGCAGGCCAAGTCCTGGCGCTCGCCGGTCGCCTCCGCCAGTCCACGGAGCAGGTACAGCACCTGCTGCGGCCCTCCGTACAGGTGGCGCCCGCACTCCACGTGCAGGACCCTCACGGCGACCGCCACCCGGGTCCGCGGCGCTCCCCCGGCCGACGGAGCTTCAGACGGGGCTTCACGGGGCCACCCGTTGCCGATACAGGTCGCGGTAGAGCTGGCGGTAGGCACCCACGACCGCCTCCTCCCCGTGCTCCCGCGCCACGCACTCGGCGCCCGCCCGGCCGAGGGCCGCGCGGTCCGCGGGCGCCGCCAGCAGGGCCTCGCGCACGGCGGCCGCGAGCGCCCCGGCGTCGGCGACCGGCGCGAGCACACCGCTGACGCCGGGCTCGATGAGCTCGGTCGCCCCCGCGGTCCGGGTCGCGACCACGGGGCAGGCGTGGCTCCAGCCCTCGAGGATCACGTTGCCGAGGGTCTCGTGCCGCGAGGGCACGATCAGCAGGTCCGCCAGACCGTACCAGGGGGCGGGGTCCGCCAGCCAGCCGAGCCAGTGGACGCGCCGTGCCACCCCGAGGGCATTCGCCTGCCCTTCGAGGGCCGGGCGCAGCGCCCCCTCGCCGCCCACGGCCAGGTGCACCGGCCTTCCCCCCAGTTCCGGCGGCAGGAGGGCGAATGCGGCCAGCAGGTCCTCGAAGCCCTTGCCCGGGACGAGTCGCCCGAGCGCGAAGAGGACCCAGGCCTCCTGCGCAATGGACTCCGCCCGGCGCCGGCGCTCGGCCTCCCCCGGTGCGAGCGGCTGCGCCGCCGGGACGAAGTTGCCGATCCGGTAGATGCGTCCGGCGGGCAGGCCTGCCTGCACCAAGTGGTCGCAGACCCCCCTTGTGTTCCCGACCCACGCGTGGGCGTGCTCGTAATAGCCCCGGACCTTGTAGAAGCCCCCCAGACGCGCCACGTGCACCGTGGGTCCCCGGCGGGACAGTCGCGTGAGGCGGGTCGCGCGGCCCATGTAGGTCTGGACGATGGCAGGCCGCTCCCGCACCGCCCGGCGGTGGATACGCCAGGCGGTGTAGGCGTCCCACTGGTTCGCGAAGGGGAGCTGGAACTGGGGCACGGAGCCCCCGATGACCTGGCCGACGGGCGAGCCCGTGCGGTTCACCGCCAGCACCGCATCCCCGGTGCCCTGCAGCGCCTGCACGAGCCGGCAGTAGAACCGGTCCGCCCCCCCGAAATCCCTGCTGCCGATGACGTGCCAGGATCCGGGCGTCACCGGGGCCGTGCCTTGATCTTCTGGGGGTGCTTCAGGTGCAACTTCCAGGCGTAGCCGATCAGGTTGTCGCCGAAGGACACGGCCTTGCGCGGGATCTCCAGGGGGTTGGCGGCGGTGTTCGCCGCGCCGCGCACCGTCGTCAGGGCACTGCGATACCCGGCCGCGCGCACCACCTCGCGCACCCGTGCGTCGTAGTCGCCCTTGGGGTAACAGAAGTGGTCCACCGGCGACCCGAGCAGGTCCTCGAGGAACGCCTTGCTGTCGAACACCTCGCGACGCAGGTCGGCGTCGTCAAGCTGCGTGAGCTGCGGGTGGGTCACCGAGTGGGACCCGACCTGGATCCCCGCCCGCTGCACGGCGCGCAGGGCCTCGCCCGTCATCAGGCGGGGCACGGGGCGGTAGCTCACGAAGTCGGCGCTCCGCCCGAGGAGCCCCGTGACCGCGTAGACGGTGGCCGGGAAACCGTGCTCCTGGAGGACCGGCAGGGCGTGGTCGTGGAAGTCCCGCGTCCCGTCGTCGAAGGTCAGGACCACGGGCCGGCTGGGCAGCGGACCGCCCTCGAACAGGCCGCGGAGCGCCTGCTCCAGGCCGATCACCCCGTACCCCATGCGCGCGAGATAGCGCATCTGGGAGCGGAACCGGCGCGTGTCGCAGAAGCAGGCCTTGTGGCTCGCGGGGCGCCGGAACTGGCCCACCTGGTGATACATGAGGATCACCAGCTTGGGATGGCTCGGCGGGGGTGTCGTCGTCATCGGGTGGGCCGCTGGCGGAAGGCTTGCCCGCGGGCAGCTCGGCGCAGGCGTTGCGCGGACTTTACCATCTTCGCCCCGGCGGCAGGGCGCCGCCCCCGGGGCCCGCTGGCTGCGGCTCAATAGAGCGGTGGCTCGCCCGCCGGGCGGGTCTTGAAGCGCCGGTGGGTCCAGAGGTACTGCTCCGGACAGGCCCGCACCCACCCCTCGATGAGGCGGCTCAGGCGCTCCGCGTCGGCGGCGTCGTCACCGCTCGGGAACCCCTCCAGGGCCGGCTCCAGCGTCACGCGGTAGCCACCCGTCCCCGGCAGGCGGCGCTGGAAGAGGGGGACCACGGCGGCGCCGCTGAGGGCGGCCAGACGCGAGGTCGCCGTGATGGTCGCCGCCGGCACGCCGAAGAAGGGGACGAAGACGCTGTGCTCGCGGCCGTAGTCCTGGTCGGGGGCGTACCACACGCAGCCGTTGGCCCGCAGGGCGCGCAGGATCCCGCGCACGTCCCCGCGGTCGATGGCCTGCCCCACGTGCCGCTCCCGCCCGCGGAGCACAGCCCAGTCCCAGACCTCGTTCCGGCTCGCGCGATACACGGGCCGGAACGACTGGTGCCGGTGCAGCAGCCGCGCCCCGAGCTCCAGGGTCGTGAAGTGCCCGCTCAACAGGATCACGCCCCGGCCCCGGGCGAGCGCCCGAGCGAGGTGCTCCAGCCCCTCCACGCGCCCCAGTGCCTGCAGGCGCTCGTCGGCGCCCCACCAGGCGAGCGCGACCTCGAAGAAGGCGATTCCGACGGATTCGAAGCACGCCCGGGCGAGCTCCGCCCGCCCTTCGGGCGCCAGCTCCGGGAAACAGAGGGCCAGGTTGCGCTCCGCGATCCGGCGGCGCCGGCGGAGCACCCGGTGCAGCAGGCGACCGATGCCCCGACCCCACGAGAGTTGCCAGGCGTACGGGAGCCGGATGCCGAGTCTCAGGCCCGCGAGGCTGAGCCAGCTCCCCCAGCAGCGTGGGGCGAGCCAGCGGACCTGGAAGGCGCGGTCGGACACGTGGCGGGCGCGCTCAGACACGCGGCGGACGCTCTCGGGCCCTCGTGCCGAGGGGGCAGCCCTGGACCCGGCCCGCCTGCGGCCCGCCGCCCGGCTCACGCCCCCGGTGCCCGGCCCGGGGGCATGTTGAGCTCTTCCATCACCCGCGCCAGCTGTTCCTCCCAGGGACTCAGCGCGACCTGGAACGTGGCCGCCAGCTTGCCGCAGTCGAGCACCGAGTAGGTCGGCCGCGCCGCGCGGGTCGGGAAATCCGAGGTCGGGATGGGCACGAGCTTGGCGGTGCGCGCCGGTCCCTCCACGTGCTGCAGGATCGCCCGGGCGAAGCCGAACCAGGTCGTCGACCCGGCCGCCGTCAGGTGGTAGACACCGGAGCGCTCCTCGAGCCAGGGTCGACCGAGCTGCCGGGCCTGGGCGAGGACCTGGGCGGTCGCCTCGGCCACCTGTCGGGCCCAGGTGGGCGAGCCCGTCTGGTCGTCCACCACCCGCACCTCGCCCTGGCGGCCAGCGATCCGCAGGATCGTGAGGGGGAAGTTGTTGCCCCGGCAGCCGTACATCCAGCTCGTGCGCAGGACCAGGTGCGGCACCCCGGAGGCCTGGATGGCCAGCTCGCCGTCGAGCTTGGTCTGACCGTAGACGCTGACGGGGGACGGTGGGTAGTTCTCGCTGTACGGCCGGCTCGCCTGGCCGTCGAACACGTAGTCCGTGGAGTAGTGGACCATCAGTGCGCCGCAGCGCGCTGCCTCCTCGGCGAGGACGGCGGGGGCCACGGCGTTGATTGCCCGGGCGAGCGGGGCCTCGTCCTCGGCGTTGTCCACGCGGGTGTACGCCGCGGGGTTGACGATGAGGTCCGGGGCCACGCGGCGCACGAAGTCCCGCGTCGCCTCCGCGTCGGCCAGGTCGAGGGTTTCGGTGCCGCGCAGCGTCATGTCCGGTCCCGCCGTGCACACCAGGTCGCCGAGGGGCATCAGGGCGCGCCGGAGCTCCCAGCCGAGCTGCCCGGAGACTCCCGTGAGGAGGATGCGGTACCGCTTCGTGGGCCTGGCGGAGGGAATGGTCATGAGAACGCCTCGCTCGCACCGGTGCGTGAGGGACCGGAACGGCCCGGATTATGGCGCAGCGTGGAGCGGGCGGGAAAGGCGCGGCGGCGCGTGATGCCCGCCGTCTTGCGCACTCGGCCGCATGGTCGAGTGGCTCGCCCCCGACGTGCAGGCCGTGGCCTGGTGGCGGGTGCTGTGATGCGGTATGGGTCGACCTTGCATTTCTGGAGCTTCGCTCTGTCATTGCACGCACGGTTCCCCGGCGGCCTGGACGCGCCCCTTCCGAGGAACACCGGTCCCGCGTAGAATGCACAGAATTCTGTACTTTCCCGCCAGGAGCCAGCCATGGGATTCAACACCCGCGACGTCGTCCCCTTCACCCAGGCCCGCGCCAACCTGTCGGAACTCGCAGAGCAGGTGAAGGCCGGCGCCGAGAAGATCATCACCAAGAACGGCGAGAGTTACGTCGCTCTGATCGATTCCGACCGGCTCGACTACTACCACCGGCTGGAGCGAGAACGCATCCACCTGCTGTTGATCGACGACGCGCGCCGCGGTCTGGAGGACATAGTGGCGGGCCGCACGCAGGAGGCGGATACCGCCATCGCCGCCCTGCAGAAGCGCCGCGCCTCGGCAAGAAAGTCGCCCGCTCGGGCCGCCAAGCTTGGCTGATCCGACCTACCGCGTCGAACTGACCGCGAGCTTCCTGGAACGGCTGGCGTCCATCGAGGCCTTTCTCGCGGAAGCCGACGCGCCGCACGCCTACGACGCGCTGCTGGCGGCGCTGCGGGAGACGGTGATCCCGAACCTGCGGCGTTTTCCACGCATGGGCCGGCGCTACCTGGACCAGCCGCCGCAGTCCGCGGAAGCGATCGCACAGCTCGGCCTACTGCCCGCCGGGGCGGCCGACGGCCTGCGGGTGCTTGGCAGCGGTGACTATCTGATCCTGTACGCCGAGGAGAACAAGGGCTCCACCCTGTACCTGCTGTCGATCCGCCACCACCGGCAGCTGAGCTTCGACTTCGCGAGGTTGTGGCCAGGACTCGGGCAAAAGGACGTCTGACGGCGAGCGTGACCGCGTCGTAACCCGTCTCATTTCCCGATGCAGAAGCGCGAGAAGATGCGCCCGAGGACCTCTTCGCTGGTGACCTCTCCCGTGATCTCCCCGAGCGCGCGCTGGGCCTGGCGGAGCTCCTCCGCCACCAGTTCCCCGGGCAGGCTGGCGCCGGCGAGGCGCCGGACCTCGTCGAGGTGCTCGCGCACCCGGGCGAGCGCCTGGAGGTGACGGCGCCGGGCGGTGAAGACCCCTTCCCGGGGCGAGACCCCGCACACCGACGACAGGAGTCTGCGCAGGTCCCCGAGGCCGGCGCCCGTGCGCGCAGAGACACGGACGGCCGAACCAGCGGGGGCCGGGCCACCGGAGGCCACGCCGCCAAGGGCCGCGCTACCGGAAGCCACCCCACCGGAGGCCGCCCCACCGGGGGACGGACAGGGTCCGGGCGCCTCGCCCGTCAAGTCGACCTTGTTCCAGACCACGACCCTCGGCAGCTCCGCCGGCAGGCCCGCGACGATCTCCTCCTCCTCGCGCCCGAAGCCCTGCGTGGAGTCCACGACGAGCAACACGAGGTCGCTGTCCCGGGCCGCCGCCCACGCCCGCTCCACGCCGATCCGCTCCACCGGGTCCCCGGTCGGGCGCAAACCGGCCGTGTCGACGAGGCTCACCGGCACGCCCTCCACCTGGACCCGCACCTGGATGGCGTCGCGGGTGGTGCCGGGCACTTCGGTGACGATCGCCGAGTCGCTGCCGGAGAGGGCGTTCAGGAGGCTCGACTTGCCCACGTTGGGCCTGCCCGCGATCACCACCCGCACGCCCTCGGCGAGGGCCTGCCCATGGGCCGCACCCTCCAGGGCCGCGGCGAGGGTCGCGAGCACCTCCCCGGCACGTGCGCTCACCGCCGATTCGTCCGCGCCGTCGAGCTCCTCGTCCGGGAAGTCGATGGCCGCCTCGACCTCGGCCCGCAGGTCGGTCAGGGCCTCGCCGATCTCGCCAAGGCGCCGGGACCACTCACCGTCGAGGGTGCGCCGGGCGGCCCGCGCCGCCTCCACGGTCGCCGCATCGATCAGGTCCGCGACGGCCTCGGCCTGGACCAGGTCCATGCGCCCGTTGAGAAAGGCCCGCTCGGTGAACTCGCCGGGGCGAGCGACCCGCGCGCCGAGGGCGAGGACCCGGGCGAGCAGGAGGTCCGTGACGACCGGGCCCCCGTGGCCCTGCAGCTCGAGGACGTCCTCGCCCGTGTAGGAAGCAGGCGCTGCGAAGTAGAGGGCAAGCCCCCGGTCGATGGCCTCGCCCCGGGCGTCCAGGAAGTCCCGCAGGGCCGCGTGGCGCGGCGGCGGAAGGTCTCCGAGGAGCGTGGCGCCAATCGCCGCCACCCCCGGACCGGAGACCCGGACCACCGCGATCCCCGCCCGGCCCGGGGCGGTGGCGACCGCGGCAATGGTGTCCGGGGCCGGCGTGCCCGTGGCTGCCGTCAGGCCGCGGAACCCTTCGTCAGCTGGCGGGTGATGACCCACTGCTGCAGGATCGAGAGGGTGTTGTTCACGAGCCAGTACAGGACCAGGCCCGCCGGGAAGAACAGGAAGAACACCGTGAAGACCACCGGCAGCACCATCATGACCTTCTGCTGGATCGGGTCCACCGGCGACGGGTTCAGGCGCTGCTGGATCAGCATCGTGACGCCCATGGTGATGGGCAGCACGAAGTAGGGGTCGTGGATGGACAGGTCACGGATCCAGAGCATGAACGGGGCCTGGCGCAGCTCCACGCTCTCGAGCAGCACCCAGTAGAGCGCGATGAACACGGGGATCTGCACCACGATGGGCAGGCAGCCACCGAGCGGATTCACCTTCTCGGTGCGGTAGAGCTCCATCATCGCCTGGTTCAGCTTCGCCCGGTCGTCCCCGTAACGCTCCTTGAGGGAGACGAGGCGCGGCTGCAGATTGCGCATGCGCGCCATGGAGCGGTAGCTCGTGGCGGAGAGATGGAAGAAGGCGAGCTTGATGAGCACCGTGAGGATCACGATCGACCAGCCCCAGTTCTTCACGAAGCGCTGGATCTGCTGCAACAGCCAGAAGAGCGGCTCGGCGAGGATCGTGAGGTAGCCGTAGTCCACGAGCAAATGCAGGCCCGGCGCCGCCGCTGCCAGGCGCTCCTGGACCTTGGGCCCGACGAAGAGCTGCAGGTCGAGCTTCCCCGCGGCGCCCGGCGCCACCACCACCTCGGGCTCGACCACGCCCACGAGGAAGCGGGACGCGTCGAGGGAACGCCCGTAGAGGTGCGTCGCGGCTGCCTGGTCGGGAAGGAAGGCCGCGGCGAAGTAGTGCTGGATCATCGCCGCCCAGCCGCCCTTGCCGTCGACCGTGACCGGTCCCTTCAGCATCCGGTCGAAATCCACCTTGTCGTAGCGCAGCTCCTCGTTGTGGAGCACCCCACCGGTGTAGGTGTAGGCGAACAAGCGGCTCCCCTGCGGGGGCCGGTTGCGCAAGAGCTGTCCGTAGGGTCGGCCGCGCCAGTCGGACGCCGTGCCGTTTTCCACCCGGAACTCCAGGTCGATGACGAAGCTGTCCCGCCGGAAGGTGTAGACCTTGGTGACCGTGAGGCCCTCCGGGCTGGTCCAGCGCAGCGGCACCTGCAGGGTGTCTTCACCCGCGGCCAGCGAGTACTCCGTGCGCTCCGCCTGGTAGAGGGCGTGGTGGTTGGGCGCGGGACCCGCGGACAGGAGACCGGATTGGGCCACGAAGAGGAGGTCCTCCCCGTTCCCCAGGAGACGGAAGGGCTTCTCCGGCTCGTCGGCGCTGACCGGGTAGCCGGGAAGGTCCAGGCGCCGGAGGGTCCCGCCCGCGGTGTCGATCTCGGCCCGGAAGACGTCGGTCACGACCTGCACCCGGGGGGCATCGGCAGGAGCTGTCGGGGTCGCGCGGGCCTCGGCGGCCGATGGCCCCTCGACGGAGGAGGCTGCTGCGGTGGGTGCGGAGGCCGCGGGGGCCGCGGGTACGTCCGGCTGGACCGACGCCGGGGCCACGACCTCGCTCTGGGAGCTGCCGGGCGTCGACGCAGCGGAGCGCGCCCGGTAGTCCTGCTGCCAGGCCTGCCAGAGCAGGAACAGGACCATGCCGAGCGCAGCGAACAACACTAACCGGGCGTTTTCCACGGTTCGGAATCCTACAGTAGACAGGAAGCTAACCTTGCCGCGGTGGGGACCGCGGCGGGACCGGATCGAACCCCCCGGCATGCCAGGGGTGACACCTGGAGATGCGCCGAAGCCCCATCAGGACCCCGCGCGCACTGCCGTGCGTCTCTATCGCCTCCAGGGCATATGCCGAGCAGGTGGGATAGAAACGGCACTGGCTGCCCACGAACGGGCTCAGGAAGCGCTGGTATCCCCGGATGAGCCCGCGGAGAACCGGCTGCAGCGCGTCGCGAGGTGGTTCCAGTGCCATTCGAGAGATTTCTGCCGCGACAGGTCGTCCGAGGCCGCTAGCTTGCCCTGGGCCATGACCACGAAGTCGAAGCCCCCGAGCTGGCCCTGGTGCAGCCGGAAGCTCTCCCGGACCAGGCGCCTGACGCGGTTCCGCTCGTGGGCCAGGGGAACCCGGCGCCGCGAGATGGCCATCCCCAAGCGGGGGTGGCCGAGGCCGTTCGGAGCGAAGAGGACCACGAACAGGCTGTCATGGGAGCGCCAGGACTCGGCGAAGAGCTTCGTGAACTCCCGGCTGCGGGTCAGCCGGCGCGAGCGCGGAAAGCGAGCGTCCCGAATCGGAGCCCGTCGCTCAGGCGCTGAGCCGCTTGCGGCCCTTGGCCCGCCGGGCCTGCAGGACCTGTCGTCCACTGCGGGTGGCCATCCGGGCGCGGAAGCCGTGCCGGCGCTTGCGCTTGAGGTTACTGGGTTGAAAGGTCTGCTTCATGTTGGGACCGCTCTGAGAGGGCAGTAGCCTGGGACAAGACGCGGGAACATACCCGCTGACCGCCTGGCCTGTCAAACCGAACGAGCCTTGAATGGGCTTTCGACCCCTCCCGGGCGAGGGGTACACTTCGGCGACGGGATGGTCAGCGGGGGCAGGTGGACCGTGAAGGCGGGTCTCTGGAAGCGTTGTCTCGGGGAACTGGAGGCGGAGCTCTCCGAGCAGCAGCTCAACACCTGGCTGCGGCCCCTGCAGGCGGTGGAGGACGGGGCGTGCCTGCGCCTGCTCGCCCCCAACCGCTTCGTGCGGGACTGGGTGAGCGAGCACTTCGCGCAGCGGATCAGCGAGGTTGCGCGGGCGGCAGCCGGATCCCCCGACCTGTCCGTGACCGTCAGCGTCGGGACCCGGGAGTCCCGCGCGACCCCGGAGACCCGGGAGACATCGGCGAAGCCCGCGGCCGCGGCGCCCGCGCGGGCCGCCGAGAACTCGGCGCGACGCTGGCGCGCCGAAGGCCCCACGCACAAGTCCGGCAGCGGCCTGCGGACGGATTTCACCTTCGAGAGCTTCGTCGAGGGCAAGTGCAACCAGCTCGCGCGCGCCGCGTCGCTGCAGGTGGCTCAGAACCCCGGCGGTTCCTACAACCCGCTCTTCATCTACGGTGGCGTGGGTCTCGGAAAGACACATCTGATGCACGCGATTGGCAATCTGCTGGTGCGCGATCGCCCCCAGGCGCGCGTGTCGTACCTGCACTCGGAGTGGTTCGTCACCGACATGGTCAAGGCGTTGCAGCACAACGCCATCAGCGACTTCAAGCGCCACTACCGCTCGCTGGACACGTTGCTCATCGACGACATCCAGTTCTTCGTGGGCAAGGAGCGCTCCCAGGAAGAGTTCTTCCACACCTTCAACGCGTTGCTCGAAGAGCAGCAGCAGGTCGTCCTCACCTGCGACCGCTACCCGAAGGAGGTCGAGGGGCTGGAGGAGCGCCTCAAGTCGCGCTTCGGCTGGGGGCTCACCGTGGCCCTCGAGCCACCCGACACGGAGACGCGGGTGGCGATCCTGATGCGCAAGGCCCAGAGCTCCGGCATCACCCTCCCCGAGGACGTGGCCTTTTTCATCGCGAAGCGGATCCGTTCGAACGTACGCGAGCTCGAGGGCTCGCTGCGCCGCGTTCTGGCCAATGCGCAGTTCACCGGCCACCCCGTGACCGTGGAGTTCGCCAAGGAGTCCCTGAAGGACCTCCTGGCGCTCCAGGACAAACTGGTCACCATGGAGAACATCCAGAAGACCGTCGCCGAATTCTACAAGGTCAAGGTGTCCGACCTGCTTTCGAAGCGGCGCAGCCGGTCGGTCGCGAGGCCTCGTCAGGTGGCCATGGCGCTTTCCAAGGAACTCACGAGCCACAGCCTGCCGGAGATCGGACAGGCGTTCGGGGACAGGGACCACACCACGGTGCTCCATGCCTGCAAGAAGGTGGCGGAACTGCGGGGGCAGGATGCCAGCATGGCCGAGGACTACACGATCCTGGTGAGAACCCTGAGCACGTGATGTGCATAAGCTGGGGATTCGGTGCGAGGGGGACTGCATCCACAATTCATCCACAGGCATGCCACAGGGATCGGGAAGGGTTACGATCTGAATTAAAGTTATAAATATCAATGACTTAGCATTTTATACACAGGCCTTTGCAGCCCCTACTGATCCTATTCTTAAAGCCTTTAAATACCTTTAAGGAAATAGACACGCCCATGAAGCTCACTATCGCTCGAGAGGCCTGGCTATCAGCACTTCAGATGGCCTACGGGGCGGTAGACCGGAAGCAGGCGGTTCCGATCCTCGGTAACCTCCTCATCGAAGCCACACCCGGAAAGGTGGCAGTGTGGGGTACCGACCTGGAGATCGAGGTCAGCGCGACTGCATCCGCCGACGTCCAGGTGGAGGGGAAGACGACCATCCCGGCACGGAAGCTCTGGGAGATCTGGCGAAGCCTTCCGCCGGGGTCGGTCGCTGAAATTTCCGCCGCGGGAGGACGCGCGACCATCCGGTCCGGTCCGACCCGCTTTTCGTTGACCACGCTGGAACCGGAGGGGTTCCCTCTCACCCAGGGCTTCGAGGCCCTGGTGACGGTGACGCTCCCGGCAACCGAACTCAAGACGTTGCTGGAACGCGTCCATTTCGCGATGGCCCAGCAGGATGTCCGCTATTACCTGAACGGACTCTTGTTGGAGGTCGGGGAGGGAAGGCTCAGGGCGGTCGGCGCGGACGGACACCGCCTGGCACTCTGCGACGCGAAGCTCGTGGGAAACCAGGGGGAGATCCTGCAGGCCATCGTGCCCCGGAAGGCCGTCGGTGAGGTCATGCGCCTGGGCTATGGCGAGGCACAAGAGGCGACCCTGGAAATCGGGGCGCAGGCCCTTCGGGTGACCACGGGGGATCTGAGGTTGGTCGCGCGCCTGATCGAGGGACGTTTTCCCGAGTATCAGCGGGTGATCCCGGACCCGGAGGTCTGGGACAAACACGTGCTCGTGGAGCGTGAGGAGTTGCGGCAGGCCCTCTCGCGGGCGGCGATCCTCGCCAACGAGCGGTACCGTTCCGTGAGGTTGTCAGTGACCAGCGGACGGCTCGGAATACAGTCGGAGAACGCGGAGCACGAGCAGGTCGAGGAGGACCTCGAGGTGGACTACGAGGGGCCTCCCATCGTGATTGGCTTCAACGTCGGATATCTGATCGACGCGGTCTCCGCAATCCCGGGCGAGCGCGTGCGACTGTGCCTCAATGACGACAACAGCAGTTGCTTGCTGCTGGCAGAGACCGAGACCGCCTGCCGCTACGTGGTCATGCCCATGAGGCTCTGATTTGCCGAGGACTGCGTCGGCGTGCGGCTGACTCGGCTGGAGGTCCGGGACCTCCGCATTCTCCGGAGCGTCTCGCTTCGCCCTCACCCGACCCTCAACGTCATTGCCGGCGGCAACGCCGCGGGCAAGACCAGCATTCTCGAAGCCATTCACGTACTCGGCACGGGCCGGTCCTTCCGGTCGCGGGACGTAGAGCCTCTCGTCCGCTGGGAATCCACCGAACTCAGTGTCTTCGGCGAGGTTCTGGAGCCGGCCGGAACATTGCGTCGCATCGGCGTGGTCAAGGGGGGGCCGGAATCCCGTATACGACTGGATGGACAGGACGTGCCCGGCGCAGCCGTTGTTGCTCGGCTCATGCCCCTGGCGGTCTTCGCTCCGGACAGTCTGGAGATTGTCGAGGGTTCGCCCGGCCAGAGACGTTCGCTCATGGACTGGGCATTGTTCCACGTGGAACCAGAATACGGGGCCTCCATCCTCCGCTGCCGCCGGAGCCTCCGCCAGCGAAACGCAGCCCTGCGCTCAGGCTCGCCCCGGCGCTCGGCAGCGGTGTGGGAGCACGAGTTGTGCGAGGAGGCCGACTGCATCGACGCCTGGAGGGCGAAATACGCCGAGGAGGTATTGCCATTCGTGCGCGAGACCCTGGCGCGCCTCACGGGGGTACCTCTGCAGATCCTCTACCGCAGAGGATGGCCGGCGGGCGAGTCGCTGGCGGACGCCCTCGACCGTACCTGGGCCGCGGATGCCGCGCGAGGTTGGACGAGCCACGGACCCCACCTGGCCGACCTGGCGCTGCAGGTCTCGGGCCATGCTGCCCGGGAGACGCTGTCGCGCGGGGAGAAGAAGGCCCTGGCCGCAGCCATCATGCTCGGCCATGTGGAATACGTACGGTCCACGTGCAGCCGCCAACCCGTTCTGCTCGTCGACGATTTTCCGTCGGAACTCGACGCCCGCGCACGGGAGTGGCTTCTGGAAGGCATCCGCGCCACGGGCTGTCAGAGTTTCCTCACCGTACTGGAACCCTCGGTACTCTCCCTTCCTGCCGGGACGGCATGCGCAATGTTCCACGTGGAACAAGGCTGTCTGACCGAACTGGTATAATCGTCCTCCGTTCGAACGGTTTCACACGCGCCTGTGTCTGACTCTACCTACGATTCCCGAAACATTCGTGTCCTCAAGGGACTCGAGGCCGTTCGCGCCCGCCCCGGCATGTACATCGGTGACACGGACGACGGAACGGGCCTCCACCACATGGTGTTCGAGGTCGTCGATAACTCCATCGACGAAGCCCTTGCCGGCTACTGCACCCACGTCGACATCGTCATCCACGATGACGGCTCGGTGACCGTCTCCGACGACGGTCGCGGGATACCCGTGGACCTCCACGCGGAGGAAGGCCGCTCCGCAGCGGAGGTCATCATGACCGTCCTGCACGCGGGCGGTAAGTTCGATGACAACAGCTACAAGGTCGCGGGCGGGCTCCACGGCGTGGGGGTGTCCGTCGTCAACGCCCTGTCCGAGCACCTCCTCCTCACGATCCATCGCGACGGCAAGCGCTACGAACAGGAATACCGCGAGGGTGTGCCCCAGTACCCGTTGCGGGAGATGGGTCCCTCGAGCGAGCAGGGCACCCAGGTCCGCTTCACTCCGAGCCGGCGCACGTTCAGTAATACGGAGTTCCACTACGACATCCTGGCCAGCCGCTTGCGGGAGCTCTCCTTCCTCAATTCGGGCGTTCGGATCCGTTTGCTGGACGAGCGCTCGGGCAAGCAGGACGTCTTCCAATACGAAGGGGGCATCCGCGCCTTCGTCACGCACCTGAACCGCATGAAGACGCCCATCCATCCGAGCGTCTTCCACTTCTCCACGGGGAGGGACGGTATCGGTGTGGAGCTTGCCCTGCAGTGGAACGACTCCTATCAGGAGAACGTCTTCTGCTTCACCAACAACATCCCCCAGCGGGATGGCGGGGCCCACCTGGCCGGTCTTCGCGGAGCGCTCACTCGCACGCTGAATCACTTCATCGAGACCAGCGGACTCGGTAAGAAACAGAAGGTCGCCACCAGCGGCGACGACATCCGCGAGGGGCTCACCGCGGTCCTCTCGGTCAAGGTCCCGAACCCAAAGTTTTCGTCCCAGACCAAGGACAAGCTCGTCTCCTCCGAGGTCAAGCCTGTCGTCGAGGCCGCGGTCTCCGAGAAGCTGGAAGAGTTCCTGCTGGAGTACCCCGCCGAGGCCCGCTCCATCGCCGGTAAGATCGTCGAGGCTGCGCGCGCCCGAGAAGCGGCCCGCCGGGCCCGGGAGATGACCCGCCGCAAGAGTGCCCTGGACGTCGCCGGGCTCCCGGGGAAACTCGCCGACTGTCAGGAGCGCGACCCGGCCCTGTCCGAACTCTTCCTCGTGGAGGGCGACTCGGCGGGAGGCTCCGCGAAACAGGCGCGCGACCGCCGCTCCCAGGCGATCCTCCCCCTCAAGGGAAAGATCCTCAACGTGGAGAAGGCCCGTTTCGACAAGATGCTGGCGTCACCCGAAGTGGGCACCCTGATCACCGCGCTCGGCTGCGGGATCGGGAAGGACGAGTACGACCCCTCGCGCCTTCGCTATCACCGCATCATCATCATGACGGACGCGGACGTGGACGGCTCCCACATCCGCACGCTTCTGTTGACCTTCTTCTACCGGCAGATGCCGGAGCTCATCGAGCGGGGATACGTTTATATCGCCCAGCCGCCCCTTTACAAGGTGAAGAAGGGCAAGTCGGAGCGCTACGTGAAGGACGACGCCGAGCTCGACGCCCACCTCCTGCAGCTTGCACTCGACGGCGCGCGACTCAGCCCCGGCGCCGACGCACCGCTGCTGGAAGGCGCCGCCCTTGAGCAGGTCGCGCGCCAGTACGTCGCCGTCAATGCGATCCACAAGCGGCTCGAGCGGCGCATCTCCCCCGAAGTCCTCCAGGCTCTGTCGCGCACGCCCCTGCTCTCGACCGAGCTCCTGCGGGACCGGGAGCGCCTCAACGCCTGGGCGGAGGCCCTCGAGGCCCGGCTGCGGGCGAGGGCGCCGGCTCACGCGTCGTACCAGGTAACGGTGTCGGGCGACCCGGCGGGGGACAGTGCCCTGCCTGTGGTGGAGGCCCGGATTCACGGGGTCACCGCGTACCAGACGCTGCCCCGAGAGTTCTTCCACTCCTCGGAGTATCGCAGCCTGGTCACGCTGACCACGCAGCTGGAGGCGCCACTTGCCGAAGGTGCCGCCGTGCAGCGGGGTGAGGTGCAGCACCCGGTCGCTTTTCTCTCCGAAGCCATGGCCTGGCTCATGCAGGACGCCCGGCGCGGGATGCACATCCAGCGCTACAAGGGCCTCGGTGAAATGAACCCCGAACAGCTGTGGGACACGACCCTGAACCCGGCAACGCGCCGGATGCTTCAGGTCCGGATCGAGGACGCCATCGCTGCGGACGAGCTCTTCACCACGCTGATGGGAGACCAGGTGGAGCCCCGACGGGAGTTCATCGAGACGAACGCCCTCGCCGTGGCCAACCTGGACACCTAGCGCGGGACGACCAGCGTGGGCCTCCCGACCCCGGAGGCCTTGTCCTGGAGCCCCTCCCCGAGTCCCCCTCGAGGAATGCCTCCTGGAGAGGGCGACGCCTGGGGACTTTCGGGCCCTGCATGGGGAGGCCCCGCCCGACAGCAGGCCCAGGCCTCCACCTGCCGAGCCCCTGCGGCCCCGACGGTCCGGGCCAGCTCGTACAGGGTCGCACCGGTGGTCATGACGTCGTCCAGAAGGACCACTCGGCGCCCGGACACTTCGCGCGAATCCACCTGGAACGCACCGGCCACGTTCCTGCGCCGGGCCCTCGCGCCCGGCAGGTCGGTCTGGGCCACGGTGCTCCTGCGCCGGGTGGCTGTGCCGGGGCTGGCCAGGGGCATCCCGAGAAGCCGGGAAACGACCCTCGCCACCTCCGTCGCCTGATTGAAGCCCCGCTGCCGAAGGCGGCCAGGGTGCAGGGGCACGGGGAGGAGCAGGTCCGCCTCGACGGGTCCCCGCTCAGCGACCGAGCGGGCGACCACCTCCCCGAGCGGCCGGGCGAAGGGTAGCTGCCCTCGGAACTTCAGTCCGTGAACCAGGGCCCTCGCGGTGTCCCGGAACTCGAGGGCGGCAACGCAGCGCGCGAGCGGCGGCGGCTCGCGCAGGCAGGAACCGCAAAGCGTCACCCCGGGAACGGGTGTCCCTGCGAGCGAGCCCTGCAGACCTGCGGACGGCAACGGCACCCCGCAACGGACACACGCGGAGCCGAGACGTGGCAGGTCGTCGAGGCACTGCCCGCACACCGGGCCCCCGCGTGCCTCCGCCCCGCAGAGAGCACACGCGCTGGGCAGCCATCTCCCGAGGACGTTCCTTGTCCACTTGTTGACCATTTGCTCTCCCTGTCGTTGACAGCCACCCGTGGCGCCCTATGATCCGGGGACCGGGGACCGGGGACCGGGGACCGGGGACCGGGGACCGGAGGCCAACG
>ERZ1645187.620-NODE-620-length-34873-cov-38.894623_pt1 | contig 34873 bp, 25 predicted proteins | sample MGYA00575352_ERZ1645187 | MGnify/ENA primary metagenome ERZ1645187 (study PRJEB40837, sample SAMN11349314) | freshwater sediment metagenome | isolation source: river sediment | host: Sediment | place: India: Wazaribad , New Delhi | collected 2017-02-21 ... | reverse complement strand
CTCCGCCATCCGCTTGTCGCGGAATTTTCTGGAAATCGTCGAGTATCGATAATCTCAGCGTGGTCTCCGCCACGTCGATTTTTCCGTGGCGGTTCTAAAACATCGAGCCTCAGTAGATCACCCGAATTCGGCGCGGATTGCGTCGTCGTTCTCGCCGAGGCCCGGGACGTGCGCGCCGGCGAACGGGGCGCCGTCGTGGAAGGCGGCGGGGGCGAGCATGGTGACGGGGCCGGTCGGCGTCGAGACGGTCACCGTGCGGTTCTGCGGGTGGCTTTTCAGGTCCTCCATGCTGCTGACGCGGCCGTAGGCGATACGGGCGGCTTCGAGCCGCGCCACGATCGCCTCGCGCGGGGCGCTGGAAAAGACCTCGTTGATGATGACGTCGAGCGCCGGCCGGTTGGCGACGCGTTTCGGGTTGTTGTCGAAGCGAGGGTCGGTTGCGACCGCCTCGCGCTCCAGCGTGGTCCGGCAGAAGGACAGCCATTCGCGCTCGTTCTGGATCGAGAACAGGATCGGCTTGCCGTCGCCGCACAGATAGGCCCCGTAGGGCGCGACGGAGACATGGTTGAGGCCCATGCGCCTGGGTTCGGCGCCGCCATAGACATATTGCAGGTAGGGCACGTTCATCCAGTCGGCGAGCGCATGGAACAGCGACACGGCGATATGGCGGCCCTCGCCGGTGCGCTCCCGGGCGTAAAGCGCCTGCAGAATGGCCTGCAACGCGGTCATGCCCGCCGAAATATCGCAGACGGACACGCCGACGCGGGCGCGGCCCTCCGGCGTGCCGGTGATTTCAGAGAGCCCCGTTTCGGCCTGAACGAGCAGGTCGTAGGCCTTCATGTCGCGATAGGGGCCTTCCTCGCCATAGCCTGAGATCGAGCAGGTGATGAGGCGGGGATAGCGCGCGCGCAGCTCCTTCATGTCGAAGCCGAGTTTGGCGATGGCGCCGGGCAGAAGATTCTGGATGAAGACATCCGCCCTGGCGATGATCGCCTCCAGCACGGCCTTGTCGGCGGGCTCCCTGAGGTCGAGGCGGACGGATTCCTTGCCTCTGTTCAGCCAGACGAAATAGGCGCTTTCGCCATGCACCAGATGGTCGTAGCCGCGCGCGAAGTCGCCTTCAGGCCGCTCGATCTTGATCACCCGCGCGCCGGCGTCGGCGAGCCGCCCCGAGGCGTAGGGGGCGGCGACGGCCTGCTCAACCGAAACGACGAGAAGTCCTTCAAGATCCTTGGCCATACGTCGATATCCCTGACGGCTTTCCGCGCTGCCGATGAGCGCTTCGCTCGAAAACGCGCCTAGTTGGGCGCAGCCCGCGCGTGATCGCAAATAAGGGTTTGTTGGAAGGGGTATTGCGAATAGATATAACCAGCCTCCAATAACAGGCGCAACGCGATGGACTTGCGGCAGCTTCGGTATTTTCTCGCCATCGTCGAAGAGGGTTCGATGTCCTCCGCGGCGCAGAAATTGTCCGTGGCGCAGCCCTCTCTCAGCCAGCATGTCATGCGTCTTGAGGCCGAAGTGGGCGTGCAATTGCTGGAGCGCTCGCCGCGCGGCGTGACGCCGACCGAGGCCGGGCGCATTCTCGTCTCGCACGCCCGCGTCATCCTGCAACAGACGGCGACGGCGCTGGCCGATCTGCGCGATCTGGCCTCCGATCCGCGCGGGGCGGTCAGCCTCGGCCTGCCGAGTTCGGTCGGCATGGTTCTCTCCGTGCCGTTGGCCGAGACGATCCGAAACGATTTCCCGAAAGTCACGTTGCGGGTGATGGACGCGATGAGCGGCCATGTGCAGCAATGGCTGACGGAAGGCAGCATCGATATCGGTTTCCTCTACAATGTGGAGGCCGTGCGACATCTCAAGGTGCAGCCGCTGCTGACGGAGGAGCTGTTTCTCGTGGCGTCGGCCGATGGCTGGCCGCATCCCGTCGGCGCCGACGGCGTGGCGGACGTTCCCGTCAATCTGGCCGATTGCGCCGATCTCGGGCTGATCTTGCCGAGCGGCGCGCATGGCCTGCGTGAAATGATCGAGCGCTATGCCCGGGCGCAGGGCGTCCGGCTCGACATCAGTCTCGAAATGGACAGTTTGCCGCAGATCAAGGAACTGGTGGCGCGCGGCTCCGGCTACACGATCCTCTCCCATTCGGCGGCGCAGCGCGAGGTCGAGAAGGGCGAGCTGGTGCTGGTTCCTATCCGCGAACCGGTGATGCGCCGCACGGTCCATCTGGTGCGCAACCCAGCCCGCCCGGTGACGCGCGCCATGCAGGAAGTGGAGCGTCTGACGACCGAGATCGTGCATGAACTCGTGCGCAAGGGGCGCTGGCGCGGCGAGTTGCTGGCTCATTGACCTGACGCCTTGCAGCCAGGCGATAGTTTTTGCCTATAGCCGTCAGCGCATCCCGGTATTTGGCGGGGCGCGGCCAACCTTCGTATCCTCCGGGAAAAATCGAGCCGGTTCATCCGGAAATCAGGCTCGAACAGGAGGAGACCGTTTCATGCTTCGCAGACCCCTCATGATCGCCGCCGCCTCGCTCGCCGTTCTGGCGGGCGCCGCGTCGCCGTCGTTCGCGCAGGACAAGCCGGCGGAAATCCGCATCGGCATTTCCACCTTCCTGTCGGGGCCCGCCTCGGTTTTCGGCGAGCCGGCGAAACAGGCCGCCGAGATGATTGTCGAGGATATGAACCGCAACGGCGGCATCCTCGGCGCGCCCGTGCGCGTCAGTTATATCGACGAGGGCGCGGGCCTCGAAACGTTGACGACCGAATACAAGCGTCTGGCGACCGAGGGTAAGGTCGATGCGTTTTTCGCTTCCATCTCCTCGGGCAATTGCAACAAGATCGCGCCGCTGGCCGAGGACCTTAAGGTCCTCAACATCATGTGGGACTGCGGCACCCAGCAGATTCTCGAGCAGACGAAGTACCGCTACGTGTTCCGCACGCAGGCCAACGCGACGCCCGAGGTGCTCGCGACCCTTCTCTATCTCCTGAAGACCAAGCCGAATTTCAAGACCATCGCCGTCGTCAATCAGGACTACGCCTGGGGCCGCGACAGCTGGGCCATCTTCTCGCAGGCGCTGAAAAAGCTGCGCCCGGACGTGCAGGTCGTCGCCGAGCTTTTCCCGAAATTCGGCGCGCCGGATTATTCGACCGAGGTCTCGCGCCTGCTGGCGCTGCGGCCTGACGTCGTGCTGTCCACCTCGTGGGGCGGCGATCTCGACACTTTCGTGCGGCAGGCGGCGCAGCGCGGCCTGATGCGGTCCTCGACCTTCGTGCTGGCGCTGGGCGAAAGCTCGTTGCAGCGCATCGGCAAGGATTTGCCCGACGGCGTCATCATCGGCGCGCGCGGCGATCATTATTTCTTGCATCCCGAACAGCGCGACAACGCCAAATTCAAGGCGTTCATGGACGCCTTCAAGGCGAAGACCGGCTCCTATCCGATCTATCCGGTCTTCCACATGGCGCAGGCCTTCGCCGGTCTCGAAGCCGCATACAAGAAAGCGTCCGGCGCCAATGGCGGCAAGTTCCCGACCAAGGATCAGGTCGTCGACGCCATGAACGGCCTGAAATTCCAGGCGATGGGCCGCCCGATCACCATGCGCGCCGACGGGCAGGGCGAAGAAGACCAGATTCTCGGCGTCACGCGCCGCGTCGAGGGCTACGCCTTTCCGGTTCTTGACGACATGATGATCTTCCCCGCCGCCAAGATCATGCCGCCCGTGGGCCAGAAGAGCGAAGACTGGATCAACACGCTCACGCCGGACTTCATCAACACCCCGGTTAGCAGCTTCAAGCATCGCTGATTGTCATTCGCGCGGACGCGAGCAGCGTCCGCGCCCCTTCTCCCGGCTCGGCGATCCCATGTCTCTTCAGACGATCATGCTGGCTGTCTTCGACGGCGTCGCCTATGCGGCGCTCGTCTTCCTGGTTGCTGTGGGCATGACGCTCGTCTTCGGCGTCATGCGCATTCTCAACGTGGCGCATGGCAGTCTCTACGCGCTCGGCGCCTATCTCGCCGCCAGCCTCGTGCTTGGCCTCGGGGCGTCCGGCTGGTCGCCATGGCTCGCCTATCCGGCCATGGCGGCGGCGGCCGCCATCATCGGCGTCGTCGTCGGCGGGGCGATCGAAACGCTGCTGCTGCAACGCATCTACGCCAAGGAAGAGGCGTTGCAGCTGCTCGTCACCTTCGCCGTCTTCATGATGCTCGAAAACATCCAGCGTCTTGTCTGGGGCGTGCAGCCCTATTTCGTCGGCGAGCCCCTGCAGATGCTCGGCAATATCGAACTCGGCGGCATCGCCTACACGCGCTATCAGACGCTGCTGCTTCCGGCTGTCGCGCTGATCGTGCTGTTCGGCTTGCGCTTTTTCCTGCGCGGCACACTGACGGGGCAGGTCATCCTGGCCGTGACGGAGGATCGCGAGGCGGCCACCTCCATCGGCGTCAACGCCCGCCGGGTTTTTCTCTCGACCTTCATCATCGGCGCGACGCTGGCGGCGCTGGCGGGCGCGCTCGCCGCGCCCACGACCTCGATTCAGCCCGGCATGGGCGCCGATATGATCGTGCTGTCCTTCGCCGTGGCGGCGACCGCCGGTCTTGGCAATATCGAGGGCTCCGCGCTGACGGCCTTGCTGATCGGTCTGGCGCGCTCTTTCGCCGTCTATATCGCGCCCGAACTGGAGGTGCTGACGCCTTACTTGATCATGGTGATCGTATTGCTCGTGCGGCCGCAGGGCCTTTTCGCGCGACCCGAAGCGCGGAGGATCTAGGCCATGCTCCGACGCATTCTCGCGCTTGTCGCTCTGCTGGTTCTCGTCGCCGTTCCGTTTCTCGCGCCGTGGACCAAGACGTTCCTGCTGCTGGCCTTGGCCAAGGGCCTCGCCGTTCTCGCCGTGATCATCCTGCTGCAGGCGGGGCAGGTCTCGTTCGGCCACGCGCTGTTTTTCGCCGCAGGCGCCTATGCCGTCGCTTTCGTGGGGCGGGCTTTGGCGGGCGGCGAACTTTTCGGCCTTCTGGCCGTTTCGTTGCTGGTGTCGGCCGCGTTCGGTCTTGCGATCGGCCTGTTCGTCGTGCGCTACCGCTACATCTTTTTTGGAATGCTCAACCTCGCCTTCTCGATGGTTCTGTATTCCATTCTCGAAAAGTTCTTCCATCTCACGGGCGGCTCGGACGGCATCCGCGTGCTGCGGCCGAGCATTCTTGGCGTGACGCTGGAGCGCAACGGTTTCGAGCTTGCGCTTTATTTCATCACGCTGGCGTTGAGCATCGTGCTTGCGGCGGGCGTGACGCGCTATCTCGCGTCGCCGCTGGGCCAAGCGTTGGGCGCCATCAAGAGCAACGAGACGCGTCTTGAATATCTTGGCGTCTCGGCGCGCCGCGTCCTCCTCATCGCTTATGTCGTCTCGGCTGTTCTGGCGGGCCTGGGCGGCGCCATCACCGCGCTGATGCAAGGGCTCGCGACGCCCGACTACGCCTTCTGGGTTCGCTCGGGCGAGTTCGTGTTCATCGCTATTCTGGGCGGCGCCGGGCATGTCGCCGGGGCTTTCGTCGGCTCGCTCGTCTACGAGGGCATCCGCTCCTACGCCGCCGTGCTCTTCGCCGACGGCTGGCAATTGGTGCTCGGCTCCATCCTCATTCTTGTGGTGCTGTTTGCGCCGCAGGGCATCGTCGGTCTTTGGCAACGCCTGATGGGCCGCTTGTCGCAAAAGGTGGCGCCATGACGACGACGCTGCTCGAAACCCGGGATCTCTCAATCGCCTTTGGCGGCGTCGTCGCCGCCTCCGGCATCAGTCTCGATGTCCACGAAGGCGAGAACCTCGCGATCATCGGCCCCAACGGCGCCGGCAAGACGACGTTTCTCAACATCTGCACGGGCTGGCTGAGGCCCGCCAGCGGAACCGTGCGTTTCGAAGGGCGCGAAATCACTGCGCTCGCCCCGCGCGCGATTTCCCGGATGGGCATCGCCCGCGCCTTCCAGATCCCGCAATTGTTCAGCGACAACACCGTGCTGGAGAACATGCTGCTGGCTGCGGCGGCGCAGGCCAGCCGCTGGAGCCCTTTCCAGCGCCTCGCCGATATTCCCGAGCGCGGCGAGATGCTGGAGCTGCTGCGGCTTGTCGGCTGCGCGGAGGTTGCGGGCGAGCCGGCGCGGCATTTGCCGGAAGGACAGCGCAAGCTCATCGACATCGCGCTCGCGCTGGCGCTGCGTCCGCGCCTGTTGCTGATGGACGAGCCGACGGCCGGCGTCGCTTCCGCAGAGAAATTCGCGATCATGGACATGATCGTCGCCGCGCTGCGCGAGCGCAAGGTGACATCCGTTTTCGTCGAGCACGATATGGAGATGGTGACGCGTTACGCCCATCGCGTCGCTGTGTGGACCACCGGCCGCATCTTGCGCGACGGCCCGCCCGCCGACGTTCTGAGCGATCCCGAAGTGATCCGCACGGTCATCGGAGGCGACGATGCTTGAGATCCGCTCCATCGACGTTTCTATCGCCGACGCCCCGATTCTGCGCAAGGTCAGCTTTCGCGTCGACGCCGGCGAGACGGTCGCCTTCATCGGGCGCAACGGCGCCGGCAAGACGACCACGTTGCGCGCCATCATGGGCCTTGTCCCGCTGAGCGGCGGCGGCGTGTTTTTCGACAATGCCGATCTCAACGCCATTGCGCCGCATGAGCGTCCGGGGCGTGGCATAGGCTATGCGCCGGAAGACCGCCGTCTGTTTTCAGCCTTCACGGTGGAGGAAAACATCCTGTTGCCCGGCCGCGTCGCGCGCCTGTCCAAGGCCGAGACGAGCCGCAGGACGGGGCTTGTCTACGAAGTCCTTCCCGAATTGCGCGAAATGGCCGACCGCCCGGCCGGCTCCGTTTCCGGCGGACAGGGCAAGATGGTGGCGCTCGCCCGCGCCCTGATGTCCGGCACGCGGCTGGTGCTGCTCGACGAGCCGTTTCAGGGTCTCGCGCCGGCGCTGGCGCATCGCTACGCCGAGGCCCTGCGCCGCTTGCGCGATCTCGACCGTTCGCTCGCCCTCGTCATCACCGAATCCAACCCCTCGCTTCTGAAGCGTTTCGCCGAACGCACGCTTGTCATCGAGCGCGGCGAAGTGCGCGAAGCCGAATCCCAAGAGGTCCATCCATGACGTCGCCCGCCATCGCGCCCGCCCGAGGCGTTTACATCGACAACGCCTGGCGCCCGGCCCATTCCGGCCGCGTCATTCCGGTGGTTTCGCCGCCGGATGGAATCGTCTTCGCCGAAATCGCCGCCGGCGGTCCGGCTGACATCGACGCGGCGGTGAAGGCGGCGCGCAAGGCCGTCGAGGAAGGCCCGTGGGGCCGCATGACCGCGACGGAACGCGGGCGTCTGCTGATGCGTCTCGCGCGGCTCGTCGAGGACCGGGCCGAAGAGCTTGCGGCTCTCGAGGCGCGCGATACAGGCAAGCCGATGCGCCTTGCGCGCGGCGACATCGCCGTGCTCGCCCGCTATTTCGAATATTACGGCAGCGCCGCCGACAAGGTGCATGGCGAGACCATTCCGTTCATGGACGGTTATCTCGTCACGACGCAATGGGAGCCGCTGGGCGTCACCGGCCATATCATCCCGTAGAACTATCCGGCGCAGATGTTCGGGCGCACCATCGCGCCGGCGCTGGCCATGGGCAATGCGACGGTGGTGAAGCCCGCCGAAGAGGCCTGTCTTGTGCCGCTGCTGATGGGCGAACTGGCGGCGCAAGCCGGATTTCCCGCCGGCGTCGTCAATATCGTGCCGGGCCTCGGCGAGGAGGCCGGCGCGGCTCTTTCCAGCCATGCCGACATCGACTTCATCTCCTTCACCGGCAGCCCCGAAGTCGGCGTGCTGGTGCAGCAGGCGGCGGCCCGCAATCACATCGGCTGCACGCTGGAGCTTGGCGGCAAGTCGCCACAGGTGATTTTCGAGGATGCGGATTTCGATGCGGCGGTCGCTTCGGTCTGCAACGCCATCATCCAGAATTCCGGCCAGACCTGCTCGGCCGGCGCGCGCGTACTGATTCAGAAAAGCATCTGGGATCGCTTCATCGCGGCGCTCAAGACCCGCTTCGAGAGCTTGAAAGCCGGTTCGCCCGAGATGGATCTCGATCTCGGGCCTGTCATCAGCGCGATCCAGAAGCAGCGGATCGAGGGCTTTCTCGACCGCGCGCAGGCAGCCGGCGTGCCGCTGATCGCGCGCGGCAAGATCGCCGACGGCGCGCCGGCCGGCGGCTTCTATGTCGCGCCCGCCCTGTTCGGTCCGGTGTCCCGCTCGGCCGAACTTGCCTGCGAGGAAGTATTCGGTCCGGTGCTTGCCGCCTTGCCGTTCGACGACGAGCAGGATGCGATCAACCTCGCCAACAACACGCCTTATGGCCTTGTCGCCGGCGTTTGGTCGGGCGACGGCTCGCGCGCGTTGCGCGTCGCGCGCAAAATCCGCGCCGGTCAGATTTTCGTCAACGGATACGGCGCCGGCGGCGGCGTCGAACTGCCCTTCGGCGGCATGAAAAAATCGGGCCATGGCCGCGAGAAGGGTTTCGAAGCCCTGTTCGAAGTGGCGGCTCTCAAGACCATGGTCATCAAGCACGGATAAGGAACAGCACGATGCGTTTGCAGGATAAGGTCGCGCTCGTTACGGGCGGCGCTTCGGGGTTTGGCGCGGAGATCGCCCGTCTGTTCGCCGCCGAAGGCGCCAAGGTCGTTATTCTCGATCTCAATGGCGAGGGTGCGCGCAAGGTCGCGGCGGAAGCCGGGCATGGCGTCGTCGCGGTCGCGGGCGACGTCACCAAACGCGCCGACATCGACGCCGCCGTGAAGGCCGCGCTCGACGCGCATGGCCGTCTCGACATCGTCATCAACAACGCTGGCTGGACGCATCGCAACAAGCCGATCCTCGAGGTGAGCGAAGACGAGTTCGACCGCGTCTACGCCATCAACGTCAAGTCGATCTATCACATGACCAATGCGGTCGTGCCGGTGATGACCCGTCAGGGCGGCGGCAATATCGTCAATATCGGCTCGACGGCGGGCCTGCGTCCGCGCCCGGGCCTGACCTGGTACAACAGCACCAAGGGCGCGGTGAATCTTCTGTCGAAATCCATGGCGGTCGAGCTTGCGCCCGCGAAGATCCGGGTCAATTGCATCGCGCCGGTGATCGGCGAGACGGCTCTCCTCGAAAGCTTCATGGGCGTGCCGGACACGCCGGAAAACCGCGCCAAATTCGTCGCCACGATCCCGCTTGGCCGCATGTCGCGCCCCTCGGACATCGCCAGCGCCTGTCTCTATCTGGCGTCGGACGAGGCCGAGTTCATCTCCGGCGTCATTCTGCCTGTCGACGGCGCGCGCTGCGTTTGACCTTTGGCGCGGTCGTAAAGCGACAGTTCGTCACGAGGCTCGGGACGGATTGAACATGAAACCGCCGGCGGCTCGCACGCCGGCGTTTTTTTAATCGCCAAGGCGCATCTGAAGCCCCGCCGGCTTGCGCATTCACGAGCCGACAATCTGTTGATCAGATCGTCGGCTCCGTTTTCGCGCGATACGCAATCGCGCGCGGCTTAAATCAGCACAATGTTGCTTGCCGAAAGCGGGCCGTGGTTGTCGAGCGTGGCGAACTGGACCGCCGCTCCCGCTCCGACGCCGTCCGCATCGTAGAACAACGCCCCGCTGGCCGCATCGTAGAGTATCTGCGCGGTCGCCGCAGTCGCCGCCGCGCCTGACACGAAGGCCGCATCCGCAAGACGCCCCGTCGCCCCAAGCCCGCTGAAAATGGCGTCGTCCAGGCGAAGTTGGTCGTAGGTCGCATCGAAATCCATGATTGTGTCGATGGACCCGCCAAGCGCAGCGTCGAAAACGAAAGCATCGCGCCCCGCGCCGCCCGTCAGCGTGTCGGAGCCAAGGCCGCCATTCAGCGTATCGGCCCCGGCGCCGCCGAGCAACGTATCGTCGCCCGCGCGGCCTGAAAGCGCGTCGTTGCCGGCGCCGCCTTCAAGCCTGTTCGACCCACCGTCGCCGGCCAAAATATCATTGAAGCCCGAGCCGATCAGATTCTCGACCGTGATGAAAGTGTCGCCCAGCGCCTCGCCAAGACCCGTGAGAACCCCGCTGAGATCGGCGCGCACCGCCGCCGTCGCTGCGGCGTAGCTGACCGTATCGATCCCGTCGCCGCCGGTAAAAGCGTCAACGCCGAGCCCGCCGATGAGCGTGTCGTCGCCCGCGCCGCCGTCGAGCGTGTCTGCGCCCGCGCCGCCGTCCAGGGTGTCTGCGCCGTCGCCGCCTTCGAGAATGTCGTCGCCAGCCAGGCCTTTCAGAACATTGGCCGAGTTATCGCCGGTCAACGCATCGCGATAAGCAGAACCGGTGAGGTTTTCGATGGAGGTGAAGGTTTCTCCGCTTCCGGCATATGCGCCGGAACCTCCGGCGAGGGAGGCTGTGACGCCGTAATAGTTCGCGCCGTCGCGCGTCGCGGCTGCGCCGGCATAAGAGACGGTGTCGACGCCGTCGCCGCCATCGAAGCTGTCGACCCCTGCGCCGCCAATGAGAACGTCATTGCCGTCGCCGCCGATAAGACTGTCGGCTCCGGCCGCTCCGTCGAGAATATCATCTCCTGCGCCGCCGTTGAGCTCGTTGGCGCCCGCATCGCCCAAGAGCGTGTCGGCGTAACTGGACCCGAGCAGATTCTCGATGGAGATGTAGGCGTCGCCCAGCGCCTCGCCAGTATTCAGGGACGCCGCCGCAAGGGACGCGACCACGCCGCTGGCCGCGCCGGCATAGCTTGCCGTGTCGATCCCGAGGCCGCCGTTAAGAATATCCGCCCCGACGCCGCCTTCCAGCGTATCCGAGCCTGCGCCGCCGTTCAGCGTATCGTTGCCGGCATAGCCAGAAAGGGCGTCATTGGCGGTTCCGCCGGTTATGACGTTCGCCAATGCGTTGCCGAATCCTGTGAAGCTCGCCGTCCCCGTATAAGTCAGATTTTCGACCGCCGAGAGCGCTGAGAGCGAATAGCTCGCCTCAGCGGTTTCGACGCGATCGATTCCGACTGCCGCCGTTTCGACGATGACGTCATTGGCGTCGACGACATACACGTCATTGCCGTCGCCGCCGGTCAGCGTGTCGCTGCCAGCGCCGCCGATCAAGGTGTCATCGCCTGCGCCGCCGTTGAGTGCGTCGTCGCCAGCTCCGCCGTCAAGCACGTTGGCGTTGACGTCGCCGGTGATCGAATCTGCAAGGCCGGTGCCGGTGACGTTTTCGATGCCGGCCAACGTATCGGCTTGGGCTGCGCCTGCGCCCGCGCCTGCCGCTTTCGCTCCCGCAATCAGGGTCAACGTGACGCCGCTGCTGGTGACCTGCGAATAATCGACCGTATCGACGCCTGTTCCGCCATCCAGACGGTCCGCGCCTTCGCCTGCAAGCAGGATGTCATTGCCCGCACCGCCATTCAAAGTTGCGGCCTGTCCGACGTAACCGCCGAGCCGATCATTAAAGGCCGAGCCGGTCAGGACCTCGATATCGGTGGCGAAGCTGTCGCCCGCCGCATCGCCATCCAAGCCGCCGAATTCCAATGAAACATCGACGCCGGCGGTCGCAGTCGCGTAGCTGACTGTGTCAATGCCCGCACCGCCGGTGAAGCTGTCGGCTCCTGCGCCTCCGGTCAACGTGTCGTCGCCGTCGCCGCCGTCGAGCGCATCGTCGCCCAGTCCGCCGGTGAGCGCATCGTTGCCCGCGCCGCCCAACAGCGTGTCATCGCCGCCCTTGCCGTCGAGGGCGTCAACGCCGGCGCCGCCGATGATGACATTGGCGTCGTTGTTGCCGTTCAGGGTGTCTGCGAAAGCCGACCCCTCAATATTCTCAATGGACGTGAAGACATCGCCGGCGGCGTCGCCGCTGTTGGCGCCGCCAAGCAGGTTAACCACAACGGTCGCAGTGGCGTCGCGATACGAGGCTGTGTCAACGCCGTCGCCGCCACGCAGGATGTCGGCTCCCGCGCCGCCGATCAGAACGTCGGCGCCGTCGCCGCCTTCAAGCGTGTCATTGCCGGCCTTGCCCGCCAGCACATCCTCGCCGTCGCCGCCCTTCAGGACGTTGACGTTGAGGTCGCCTGTCAGGACGTCGTCATAGCTGGAGCCGGTGATATTCTCGAAGCCGGTGGCGATGTCGCCTTGCGCATGACCGCCCGATGCGGTCGCCGCCGCGGTTCCGTTGAGCGTGACCGTCACAGCCGCGTCGGAGCTCTCATAGGAGAGCGTGTCGACGCCGAGGTCGCCGAGCAACGTGTCGCCGCCTTCAAGGCCTTCGATAATGTCGTCGCCGCCCAGACCATTGATCGTATCAGCCAGCGCGGAGCCGGTCAGCCTGTCGGCCAATTGCGTAGCCGGGATGGCCGGCCCGAGCAGGTTTGTCACCAGCAGTTCAACGCCGTTGAACACCAGGGTCTGGATGTCGTTCGACAGGATATCGACGCCGTCGCGGCCAGCGACGCTGTCCGTGATCTGGATCAGGCCCGCCTGAGCGCCGGAGGTGACGCGCGCAATCGTGTATTGTGCGAAGTCGCCTGTGAAAACCGCCCGGTTGGCGCCTGCGCCGCCAGACAAGGTATCGTTGCCTGCGCCGCCGACGAGCGTGTCGTCGCCGTCGCCGCCGTTCAGAATGTCAGCGCCCGCGCCGCCGCGGAGCGTATCGGCGCCTGCCGCGCCGTTGAGCGTATCGGCGCCGACGCCGCCCTTGATGATATTGTTGTTGGCGTTGCCCGTGCCGGTGAAGGCCGCTGCGCCCGTATAGGTCAGGTTTTCGACATTGCTGTAGCTGGCGAGCGAAAGGCTCGCCAATGCCGTTTGCACTGTGTCGACGCCTTCACTGGCGATCTCAACGATGACATCGCCTGTCGCGCCCACGACGTCGACGACATAAGTGTCGTCGCCTGCGCCGCCGGTCATCGTGTCGGAACCGACGCCGCCGTCGAGAAGGTCGTCGCCGACGCCGCCGATCAGCGTATCGTTGCCTGCGCCGCCATTGAGCGTGTCATTGCCTGAGCCTCCCGACAATGTGTCATTGGCTGCGCCGCCGGTAATCGTGTTCCACCAATCATTGCCGACGCCATTGAATGCGGTTGTGCCGGTGAATGTGAGATTTTCGACGGAATCGGCGAGGGTGTAGCTCGCCAATGCGGTGCGAACCGTATCTACGCCTTCACTCACGCCCATGGCTTCGGAGACGACATCGCTCGCGGAGTCGACGATGTAGATGTCATTGCCCGCGCCGCCAGCCATGACATCGTTGCCCGCGCCGCCATCAAGCGTGTCATTGCCCGCGCCGCCATAGAGCGTGTCGTTGCCTGCAAGCCCCAGCAGCGTATTAACGCCGCTGCCGCCCGTGAGAATATTGTCGCTGGCGTTGCCTGTGCCGGCAAAGGCGGCTGCGCCGGTATAGGTCAGATTTTCGAGTGTCGCGCCAAGCGTGTAGGCGGTAACCGCGCTCGTCGTCACCGTATCAACGCCTTGGCCGGCGATCTCGGTGATGATGTCGCCCGCAACGTCGATGACATAAGTGTCGTCGCCCGCGCCGCCGACGAGCGTGTCGACGCCCGCGCCGCCATTGAGCGTGTCGTTGCCTGCGCCGCCGGTGATCGTGTTGGCCAGATCATTGCCTGCGCCGGAGAAATTGCCGGCGCCGGTAAATTTCAGATTTTCGACATTTGCCGTCAGCGTGTAGCTGGCCAGATTGGTTTCGACGCGGTCCGTGCCGCCAGCCGAAGCCTCGATGACAATGTCTCCGGCGTCGTCGACGATGAAGACGTCGTTGCCAAGGCCGCCGGTCATGCTGTCCGCGCCCGCGCCGCCGATGAGCGTGTCATCGCCCGCGCCGCCATTGAGCGTGTCGTTGCCCGCGCCGCCGGTGATCGTGTTGGCCAGATCATTTCCCGCGCCGGAGAAATTGCCGGCGCCGGTATATTTCAGATTTTCGACATTGGCCGTCAGCGTGTAGCTGGCCAGATTGGTTTCGACGCGGTCCGTGCCGCCAGCCGAAGCCTCGATGACAATGTCTCCGGCGTCGTCGACGATGAAGACGTCGTTGCCGAGGCCGCCTGTCATGGTGTCGGCGCCAATGCCGCCATCCAGCGTATCGTCGCCTGCGCCGCCGAGCAGCTTATCGTTGCCTGCGCCGCCAAACAAAGCGTCAGCGTCGGCGCCGCCATCCAACGTATCGTTGCCGCCGCCGCCCACCAGAACATTCGCGCCCACGCCGCCGATCAGAGTATCCGCGACGTCCGTGCCACGGACATTCTCAATGCCGGAAAGGGTATCTGTGGCGCCGAAGGCGTCACGCGCGGTGTTGGCCGCGACGCCGCCGACAGCCACGCTCGACAGGTTCACCGTGACGCCAGCCAAGCCGCCGAACGAGGCGTCCTGATCATAGAGCGCCCAGTCGATGTCAGCGCCGCCTGCGATAACGTCGTTGCCCGCCAAGCCGCGGAAATATTGCGTGCCTGCGCCGCCATTGAAGGTATCGGCGGTCATCGTGCCGCGGAAGCTTTCGATGCCGGTGATCGTATCCGTATTGCCGAACTGATCGATGACAGTGCCGGCGCCATTGGCGACTGTCACAATCCAGCCTTGCGCGCCGCGGTTAAGCACGTTCGAAGCGTCTTGCCAGACTTGCAGGATATCGTTGCCGTAGGCCTGAACCGTGTCGATGCCGCCGCCGCCGTCGATGATGTCGGCGCCGCCAAACCCGCGGAAAACGTTGTCGCCGCCGTCGCCGGTGAATGTGTCGGCAAGCTGCGTTCCGCCGGCGCTCTCAATGCTGATGAGCGTATCGGTGTTGCCGAAGGCGTCGATCTGGGTCTGGTTGACGAGGTTGACCGTGACGCCTTGTGTTCCGCCGTCGTAGAATACGTCGCGGAAATTCTGGACCCAGTCGGCCCCGGCGCCGCCGTTGAGCGTGTCGCTGCCGGCGCCGCCGTTGAGCGAATCGTCGCCGTCGCCGCCATTGAGCGCGTCATTGCCGCCGAAGCCGGTGAGAAAATTGTTGGCCGCGTCGCCCGTGATCGAATCCGCCTGATTGGTTCCCCACACATTTTCAATGCCGCTCATGGTCTCCGCATTGCCGAAGCCGTCCGTCGCCGTGCCTGCCGCGAGATCGACCGTGACGCCTGCGGTTCCGCCCGCGTCGTAATCTCCGAAATAATCGACCTGATCGTAGGCGGACGAGCCGCCTGTATAGGCGTCGGCGCCGCCCAATCCCCGGAAGGCGTAATAGGCGTTGGGGCCGTTGCCGCCGATGAAGGTGTCGGCCAGATTGGTTCCCGCGACCCGTTCAACGCCGCTGAAGGTTACGGTGTCGCCATAGGCGCCGGTGATCTGTCCGGTGATAAAGTTGACCGTCGCGCCGGACGCCGGGGCGACGTTGTAATTCGATAGCCCGGTGGAACGCGTCAGCATCAGCATGTCAAAACCGTCGCCCGCCGTAACGGTGTCGGCGCCGGCGTTGGTCAAAAACGTGTTGTCATTGCTGTCGCCGATGAAGGTGTCGGCCAGATTGGAGCCAGACCCGCCTTCGATGGACGTCATCGCTTCCGTATTGCCATAGACGTCGTGATAGACGCCTGTCGCCAAATTCATATAGACGGCGTTCGAGCCGCCGCTGGTGTCGACGCCCAGCCAGTCGCGTCCCTCGCCGCCGTTATACGTATCGACGCCGCCGCCGCCATAAAGGAAGTCGTTGCCGTTTCCGCCGTTGAGCGTGTCGTTGCCGCCCTGGCCGAAAAGAGAATCCGAACCGTCGTCGCCGTTCAGCGTATCGGCGCCGTTGTTGCCGTTGAGCGTGTCGTCGCCGCCAAGACCGTTGATGAGGTCATCGCCCGTCGTGCCATTGATGGTCTCGCCGGCCGATGTGCCGTTGATGAGATTGAGCGCCCCCGTGTTGTCGACACTGAACGTCTGCCTGTAGATGTCGATGCCTGTCGCGTCGGTCGGGCCATCCGTCGCCGCGAAAAGCACGCCGACGCCAGCCGCTGTATTGTAGAGAATGCCGGCTGCATCCCAGCCGCCGCTGAACCCGAGGGCAACCGCATCGCCGACGGGCATGCCGAGCGGCGTGAACTGGCGAAGGAAGGCTTGCGGCGACGAGCCGCTGGTCTCGTAAGCGACGACGATCTGGCCGTCGGGACGAACGATCATATCGCTGAGTTTGTACTCATAGGCGCCGCCCCCGGCGAAGGTCACGGTTCCCAGATCAAGCCGCGTGCATGATTGGACGCCGTTGCCATCGACGCGCATCATCACGATCTCGAAATTGAAACTGCCGCCGCCCTGTCCATCGAAAACTTGAGAACTATGAATCGCGGCAATGACAGCCATGCCGTCTTGCCCTTGGGCCACACGAATATTGTAGACCATGTCTTCATGGCCTGCTTGCACCGTCACGCCGGGAATAGCCCGAAACTGGGCGCCGCCGTAGCCGCCGCCACTGGTGTTGAAGTCTACGGCGATCCCTATGGGAGAACCCGCCGTGTTGCTGTACGAGCCGCCGACTAAAATCAGGCTGGTCTGAGCCGGCAGGTATGCTTCTTCCAGCGTGCCCACTTCCGACGCGACGCCAGCAGGCATCGCATAGTTGAAATTATACGTGCTCGTGAGCGCCAGCGCTGACGTTCGCGTTTCAACCCGCTGCCCAGTGTTCGCTGTTCCAAATTCGTCGATGCACAGACGAAAGCCGCCGCTGTCGTTGGCCATGATTTTATCGACTGACAGATAGCCATTGATTCCGGTCGGCGTGGCGCCGACGGGATCGAGCACGACGGGCGATCCCATCGCGGTCCCAGTCGCGCTGTAATGCTGGAGAACGCAGCTTCCGCCGATGTCGCTGCCATCCGCCGCGCGCCGAACGACATTGATCGCGGCGATGTAGGTGCCGTCGCTCAGCTTGGCGATGTTGACGTCATCGAAGGACGTTCCGCTCGGCAAGGTCGGGAATTGTAGCGTGAAGGTCGCTCCGGCGAAGCCGTCCGCGCCCATGGGAATCATCGTGACGCTTGTTACAGGCGTCGTGCCGGAAAAATCCGGGACCGTATTATAAAAGACGGTGAGCGACCCATCGAGCCCGCGTGAAAACCCTTGAGGAATCTGATGGCCAGCCGTTACGGCATTGATGATCGTCGGGGTTCCGGGCGTGGTAATGCTCATAACGAAAACCTTCTTGGCGCTAAAGCGATCGCAGCGACGCTATGCTTAACGATTTCTTAGCGTAACAACTTGGGCTGAGCAATTACGCAGCCAGTGATATTGCAAATATCCGGAATAAATACCGAAGTGGGCATTCTCAGTCTGGCGCCCGTTTAACGTGCCGAGAGTCTTTGAGAATCAGCGTGATTCGCGTGTATGCGCGCCGTGCGAGCCATGCCGGCGCTACAGGCCGAGCTTCGGGCAGCGTAAGTATAGCGAGCCCCTGAATTATTGCAGGCAGGCTTTCCTGCACAGCATCAGGTGGGTGTTTGATGAAATTATTGCTGATAAAACAAATTCTTGTCGCTTCGTTTCCAGCGCGGCCGGCTGTCGGCTCCCTATCGCGTCACGATGGGGAACAGCGGGTCGAAATCCTTGAGATTGGCGAAGAGCGCGCGCAACGCCAACGGGTTGCCGGATACGCTCGCCTGACCCGTCAGCAGCAATTGCGGCAGCGGCGTCTTTTCGATCAGCAGGCGGAAGAAGACGGGGCGCGTCAGGGTCAGCGTCGCATTGGGCGTTTTCAGCACGCGGCCTCTGGTGTTGTTGAGCACGCCGTTCGACAGCTCCAGCGCCCATGTCTCGTTCAGGTCGGAGAAGACGAGATTGACGCCGATCGCCTCGCCGTCGGCGGCCTTGTGATCCATGCGCACGGACAGAAAGTCAAAGATCATGTCGAGCGGCATGGCGCGGATGATGTCGGCGCCCTGCGTGTTGGCCTTCTGCGGTTTGACGCCTGAGCGCAATTCCTGTGCGCCGGTGAGATAGGCGTTGCGCCAGGGCGCGGATTCGGCGCGATAGCCCAGCTGTTCGAGAATGTCGGCCTGCAAGGCGCGCGCCCTGGGATTTGCGGCGTCGCTCAGCACGAGATGGTTGCCGAGTTCGGCGGCCCAGCGATAGTCGCCCGCAGCGGCCGCCTTGGCCGCCTTGTCGTGGACCGCGTCCGCGCCGCCCATCGCCTCGACGTAGCGCTTCGCGGCTTCGACGACGGGCAGGCGGTGCAGCGTCGCCGGATTGGCGTCGTAGAAGCCGAGATAGAAATTATAGACGGCGCGCAGATTGTGCGACAGCGTGCCGTAATAGCCATGCGTCGAGAAATCCCCGGCGAGACCCTTGGGGAAATATTCAGCCGAGCCGATGTCGTCCATGGTCTTGCCGCTGTTGGCCAGATGCAGAGCCTCGTCGTGAATGAAGCGATAGGCGTCGCGTTGGTTGACGAGATGCTTGCGGATGCGCTCCGCGCCCCAGAGCGGCCAGTGATGGCTGCGGAAGGCGACTTCAGCCTCGGGGAAGAGGTCGAGCATTTCGTTGATGTATTTGCTCCAGCCAAGCGCATCGCGCGTCTTGGCGCCGCGCAGGGTGTAGACGTTGTGCATATGGGCGGTGACGACCTCTGACAGGCAGAGCGCCTTGAGGTCGGGGAAGTAGAACGTGAACTCGGACGGCGCTTCGGAGCCGTTCGCCATCTGGAAGCGAATGCGCACGCCGTCGACGACGCGCTCTTCGCCGGTCTTGCGGATCAGGTCCGTCGGCGCGATCAGGCCGATGGCGCCGGTGGAGAGGCCTTTGCCAAGACCCGAGCCGACATTGCCTTGCGCGGAGACCGGCAGCGGCGTACCGTACATGTAATGGGCGCGGCGCGTCATGGCGTTTCCGGCCAGCACGTTCTCGGCGATGGCGTGGTCCATGAAACCCTCGGGGGCAAGGAGCGGAACCTTGCCGGCGGCGACGTCCGCCTCCGCGACGACGCCGCGCACGCCGCCGAAATGATCGACGTGGCTGTGCGTGTAAATAACGGCCGAGACAGGTCGCGATCCGAGCTTTTCCTGCGCGAAGGCGAGACTGGCCCTGGCGGCCTCCGTCGTCAGCAGCGGGTCGATGACGATCCAGCCGGTCTTGCCGGCGACGAGCGTCATATTGGCGAGGTCGTAGCCGCGAATTTGCCAGACGCCGTCCGTCACCTTGAACAGGCCGGCGTTGTTGTTGAGCTTCTCCTGCCGCCACAGGCTCGGGTTCACCGTGTCGGGCGCGTCGCCGGCGATGAAGCCGTATTGCGCGCCGTTCCAGACCGTCTCGCCCTTGTCGTTCCTGATGAGCCCGTCCGGCAATTGCGCCACGAGGCCGCGTGCGGCGTCCTCGTAATCCTGCGGGCTGGCGAGATCGAACGCTTTGGCGACGGCGGCGTTGGCGGCGCGCGTCGATTCGGCGGCCGGTTTGGGCGCGGCGTCGTTCTCGGCGGCGAAGGACATTGTGATCGCGGCGAGTGTCGCCGCCGCTGTTAGGGCCAGACGGATGTTTTTCATGGCGCGCTTCTCCTGAGCCGAAGCATGGCGCATGAACGAGCCTCCTGCAATCAGCGCCCGAACCGCGCTTGACCGGTTGGACGTTCGCCGGAACACTGGATCGCGTGATGATCATCGAGCGCATTCTGAAATGACGGCGGAAACCGGTGGGCTGCGGCGCATGTCGCTCGCCATGTTCGGCGCGGGGTTCGCCAATTTCTCGATTCTCTATTGCGTTCAGCCGCTGCTCCCGGCTTTCGCCCAAAGCTTCGGGCTTGGCGCGGCGCAGGCTTCGCTGGCGCTTTCGATCACGACGGGCATCATCGCTTTTGGCGTTCTGGCCACCAGCGCGCTGTCGGACGCCTACGGGCATCGGCGGCTGATGATCGTTTCGCTGATCGCCTCGGCGCTGGCGACGCTGCTCGCGGCCGCCGCGCCGACATGGGGCGGCCTTGTCGCGGCGCGGGCGCTGATCGGCGTGACGATGAGCGCGTTCCTGCCTGCCGCCATGGCCTATCTCGCGGAGGAGACGCCGCCGCAATCGGTCGGCATGGCTGTCGGTCTTTACATCGGCGGCAGCGCTTTCGGCGGCATGCTGGCCCGGATGATCGCCGGCGTTCTGGCGGAATTCGGCTCGTGGCGGTTGTCGCTTGCGGTCGTGGGCGCCGCGTCGCTGGCCGCCGCCGCGCTGTTGCCGCGCCTTTTGCCGCCGGCCGCGCATTTCACGCCCCGGCCCCTGGCGTTGCGCGCGGCGGGCGAGGCGTTTCGCGATCATCTGCGTAGCGCTTTCCTCAGGCCGCTGTTTCTGGCGGGGCTGCTGCTGATGGGCGCCTTCGTCACCATCTTCAATTATGTCGGCTTCCATCTGATGGAGCCGCCCTTTCTGCTCGGGCAGGCGGCGGTAGGCATGATCTTCGCCGTCTATCCCATTGGATCGCTCGGCTCGACGTGGCTTGGGGCGCTCGCCGGCCGCGGGCGGCGCGAGCGCGTGTTCCTTCTGGCGGTGATCGTCATGGCGGCGGGCGTGGCGATGACGCTCGCCAATTCCCTTGTCGCCGCCGTGGCAGGCATGGCCGTGATGACCTTCGGCTTCTTTGGCGCGCATTCCATCGCCACAAGCTGGGTCGGCGTGCGGGCGACGACGGCGCGGGCGCAGGCGTCCTCGCTCTATCTCGCCTTCTACTATCTCGGCTCGTCGCTTGTCGGCACCTTGGGCGGCTATTGCTGGGATCATGGCGGCTGGAGCGGCGTCGTCGCCGCCACAGGGGCGATGATCGTCGGGTTGCTTGCGATCGCCGGACGGATGATCCAGCTTGAAACGCGCCGCCGTTGACAGGGCGGAGGTTTGTTGGTCGAGTGCCGGCGAATAACAGGCGCCGGAGGCGCCGCTTCTGGAGACGCTCATGCTGCCGCCCCGCATCGACACCGCCGCCGTTCGCGCCGTCATCGGCGACTACAAGGACACGCAGGAAACCGTCGAGGCGCGGGGAGAAATCTACAAGGATCTTATTGGCTTCGTGCCGCCGCGCATCGAGGCGCGGCTCAACGTCACCGGCGCGCTCGATCCGACCATCCTCGACATGCAGGAGAAGATGCGCGCGCATGCGATGTATCCGAAATGCTTCGACGTGAAGACGGCGCAATTGATGCTCTTCGGCATGCTGCTGATGGATCTCAACGACGCCGCGCCGCTGCACGCCATGGCGGCGCGCAAGGCGGGCGCGAGCTGGGAGGAACTGCAGGCGACGATCAGCCTGTGCTTCCTGTTCCGTGGCCTTTCCGCAGCCAATCGCGGCGCGGAAATTCTCGCCAATATCGCCAAGCGCGAGGCCGACGCGGCCGCCGCGAAGAAATAACGCGGCCGCGTCAGGCCGCAGCATAGGGGCGACAGGGCGCGACAAGACGCCTGCGCCCGCAAGGGAGAACGCCATGAATTTTCCGCCCGAGCGCATTCAGGACATCGCGCATCTCGGCAGCGTCGAGTTGCTGACCCCCAACCTCGACGGCAGCGTCTGGTATTTCTGCGACGTGCTCGGCATGACGGAGGTAGCGCGCCGCGACCGCTCCGTCTATCTGCGCGCCTATGGCGATTATGCCGAGACGACGCTGAAGCTGACCGAGGCCAAACATCCCGGCCCCGGCTGCATTTCGTGGCGCGCGTCGAGCCCGCAGGCTTTGCAGCGGCGCGTGAAGGCGTTGGAGGAGGCGGGCTACGGCATCGGCTGGTCGAATGGCGATCACGGGCGCGGCCCCTCCTATCGCTTCAACGATCCCGAAGGCCACTTGATGGAGGTCTATTTCGAGGAAGACAAATATCGCGCGCCGCCGGAAGAGCGCTCGACGCTGAAGAATCTGCCGCAGAAATTTTCGGGACGCGGCGTCGCCGTGCGCCGCATCGACCATCTGGCGCTGCTCGCCAGGGATGTGACGAAGAACCGCGAATTCGTGCAGACGCTGCTCGGCTTCCAATTGCGCGAACAGGTGTTGTTCAACGAGGGCCAGACCGAGATCGGCTCGTGGCTTTCAACCTCGCAGATTCATCATCAGGTCGCCTATGTGGCCGATGTGAAGAGCGGCACGGGACGGCTGCATCATTTCGCGCTGTGGCTCGATGAATATCAGGACGTGCTGCGCGCCGCCGACATTCTGGCCGAGAACAAGATTTTCATCGAGGCGGGGCCATCGAAGCACAATAATTCGCAGGCTTTCTACCTCTACAGCTTCGAGCCGGGCGGCAATCGCATCGAGGTCTATTCCGGCGGCTATCTCGTCACCGCGCCCGACTGGGAGCCGGTGACGTGGAACGAGGAAGAGCGCGGCACCGGCGTCTATTGGGGCGCGGCGTTGCCTGAAAGCTTCCTGAATTACGCAACGCCCGACGTGCCGACCGATGCGGACGCGCCCAAGCTCAATGTGCCGATCTTCGATCCGCGCTAACGGCATTTGAATAACAAAGGCGCAAGCCGCAAGCCGCTCTCTCTCCGGCCAGATTTTCCGCGCGCGAAGCGAACTGTTCGATTATGGTCTCGCGACTGGCGCAATTGGCGGGGGCGGTGTGTTGAAGGCGCGTGCGGCTGTTTTGGGCGTTGTCCTGACGGGGTTGGCGTTGGCGGGCTGCGCCGGGCGGCCGACTGGCGTGCTTGCGCCCGGCGGCGGAGCGGCGGCCGCGTCGGGCGGCAAAGTCGATCTTCTCGTCGCAACGACGCGTAGCGCGACGGGCGCGACGCCAGGCGAGATGTTCACCGGCGAGCGGGCGCGGGGGCTTGCTTTCGCAGACATCGCCATCTCCATTCCGCCGGAGGGCGCGCGGCAGGTGGGCGAAGTGCAATGGCCCTCGCAACTGCCCGCCAATCCCGCCACCGATTTCGCGACGATCCGCGCCGAGCGGCTCGACGGCGATCAGGCCTTGCGCCTGTTCAACGCCAAGCTCGCCGCCTCGCCGCGCCGCAGCGTGCTGCTTTTCGTGCATGGCTACAACACGCGGTTCGAGGAGGCTGTCTACCGGTTCGCGCAGATCGTGCACGATTCCAAGGCCGACGCGACGCCGGTGCTGTTCACCTGGCCGTCGCGGGGCAAGCTGCTCGCCTATGATTACGACCGCGAAAGCGCCTCGTATTCGCGCGACGCGCTCGAAGCGGCGCTGCAAGCCATGGCGAAACATCCGCGCGTCGCCGAGATCAATATTCTCGCCCATTCGATGGGCAATTGGGTGACGCTCGAAGCTCTGCGGCAGATGGCCATCCGCGACAAGGCCATCGCCGGTAAGATCAAGAATGTCATGCTGGCCGCGCCCGACGTCGATTTCGACGTGTTTCGCCGGCAGATCGCGACGATGGGCGAGAAGCGGCCGAATTTCACGCTGTTTGTCTCTCAGGACGATGCGGCCTTGCGGATTTCGACCAGCATCGGCGGCGGGCAGACGCGGCTTGGCATGATCGACCCGAAACAGGAGCCCTATCGCAGCGACCTTGAGAAGGCGCGCTTCAACGTCGTCGATCTGACGGAGGTGAAATCGTCGGACCGCACCAATCACGGCAAATTCGCGCAGGCGCCGGAGGTCGTGCAAGCGATCGGCCAAAGGCTGGCGCAGGGCCAGACGCTCAGCGACGGGCGCGCGGGCGTCGGCGAAAAACTGGGGCAGGTCGCCGCCGGCGCGGCGACGACCGTCGGCAAGGCGGCGGGCCTTGTGATTTCGGCGCCGATCGCGATCATCGACGGACGCACGCGCGAAGGACTCGGCGATCAGGTGGAAGATCTTGGCGGCCATCTCGGCGCGACGGTGCGCGCCGCAACCGGCGAGGCGGCGGCGCGCCCGTAAGGCTCAGGCGGACGGCGTCTCGCCCGCAAGCCAGGCGCGCATCAAATCGCGCTCGCGAGCGGCGATGCGCGCCACAAATTCCTCCGACCGCCCCATCGTGCGGAAGGCGGTGAAGCCGCGTTCGAGGAAGCTCTGCAAATCGCCGAGCCCGACGAGTTTCGCCGGTTTGCGCATCATCTTGAGCGTCGCGCCGATCAGCGGCAGACGCGTCAGCGTGTCGAGCGACTGGCCGAGATGCTCCATCAGCGCGATCTGTCGGGCGCGATCATCCGACCGGCCGACGGCGCGATAGGCCTCGGCGTAGGCTGTTGAGTCGAGGGAAAAAACACGTGGTCCCAGCTTCTCGGCCATGGCCGCATCGAGGGATTCCGACAAAGCGTCGAGCTCGATGGCGTCAGCGGCGGTTTCAACGCCGGCCGGGGGCAGCAGCTTACTGATCGAGGGGACGGCGCGGGCGACGCCGGCGTCGCGCTCGCCCGTGTCGTTGGCGCTGTAGAGGTCGTCGACGAAAAACCGGGCGGCGGCGGCATAGCGTTTGTCGCCCAGCAAATCGGCGTGGGTGCGTTGCAGCCGCTGGCTCTGCCACTGACGCAGGGCGCGGCGGCGCTCCGTCGCCTCGGAGTCGGCGCGCAAGCCGCGCCGCAGCGCCGTTGAAAGGGCGATGCTCTGGTTGAGTCGCTCCAGATGTTGGGCCTTGTCGCTCATGCGTTGACCTTACCATGAGGTTTTAGCGCGCTGCGCCTATAAAGACGACACAGGCGTGTTGCAAGCGGCGCGCTGGCGCGCCTATCATTCCTTCCGGGTTTGGGGAGGCCTTTATATGTCACGCAGCGAGCGCATGTCGTCCATCGACACCTCTTGGCTGAGGATGGACAAGCCGACCAATCTCATGATGATCACCGGCGTGATCATGCTCGAAGGGCCAGTCGATTACGAGGCCATCGAACGGCGTCTCGCCGAAGGCATGCTTGGCTTCGCCCGGTTTCGCCAGAAAGTCCAAGCCTTTCCGACCGGCATGTACTGGGTCGAGGACAGGGGCTTCGACATCAAGCGCCATATCAAGCGCGCTCGTCTGCCGGGCAAGGGCGGCAAGGCCGCGCTGCAACGTTATGTCGCGGAGCTGGCGGCGAGCCCGCTCAACGCCAGCCACCCGCTGTGGCAATTCACCATCGTCGAGGATTACGAAGGCGGCGCGGCCGTCATCTCGCGCTTCCATCACGCCGTCGCCGACGGCATGGCGCTGATCGCCGTATTGTTGTCGCTGACCGACGCATCGCCCGACGGTCAGCCGGCGATCGATTTGCAGCATGACGATCACGATCCGGAAGACTCGCCCTTCGGTCTGTTCGCGCCGGTGCAGCATGCGCTGAAGCTTGGCGTGAAGCTGTCGCAGCGCGCCGTGAAGGAAGGCATGAGCGTCGCCGCCGAACCGGCGCGGGCGCTCAAATATGTGCGCGGCGGGCTCGGAGTCGCCGCCGAACTGGGCTGGCTGGCGGTGATGCCGTCGGATTCGCAAACGAGTCTCAAGGGCGTGCCCGGCGGCGACAAGCGCGTCGCGTGGACGGATGCGATCTCACTGCCGGAAGTCAAGGCGATCAGTCAGGCGCTCGGATGTTCGGTCAACGACATGCTGTTGACAGCCGTCGCCGGCGCATTGCGCTCCTATCTCGAAGATCGCGGCGAGAGCGCGACGGGCGTGGAAGTGCGCGCCATGGTGCCGGTCAATCTGCGCAAGCCGGGACGCGAATTCGAACTTGGCAATTATTTCGGCGTGATCGGGCTGATGCTGCCGGTCGGCATCGAAAATCCGCTGACGCGGCTCTACGAGTTGCGCCGCCGGATGGACGACCTGAAGAAATCCTACGAGCCGCCGGTGACGCTCGGGCTGTTCGCGGCGCTCGGCTATGCGCCGAAGCTGGTGCAGGACGCGCTCTTCGACCTGCTGGCGACGCGCGCCACGGCGGTCATGACCAATGTGCCGGGGCCGCAATATCCGCTCTATCTCGCCGGGTCGCGGTTGAAACAGATCATGTTCTGGGTGCCGCAGTCGGGCAATATCGGCATGGGCGTGTCGATTCTGTCCTTTGACGGCAAGGTGCAATTCGGCCTCATCACCGACGCCGAAATGGTGCCCGACCCGCAGGAAATCATCGACCGTTTCGCGCCGGAATTCGAGAAGCTCGTCTATTTCGCGCTGATGGAGGACTGGGAGCGCACCGAGGCGGAGGCGCATTGGCCGCGACCCGGCGGGGACGACGCTGCGGACGAAGTCGCGTCGCCGCGCAAGCCCGCCGTGAAACGCAAGGCGCCGGCGAAAAAGGCCAATGGCGCGGCGGCCAAGACCAAATCCGCCGGGGCCAAATCCGTCGCAGCAAAGCCGCGCACGCCGCGCGCGCCGAAACAGGCCGCCGGCGGCGCCGAAGCGCCGCCAAGCGAGGCCTGATCAGGCGAGTTCCTCCTTCGCCGCCTCGACGTCGAGACGCTCCATGGCGTCGAGGGGTTTGCAGGCGGCGGCTTCCTCGTAAAGCTTCGTCGCCTCCTTTAATTTCTCCTTGCCAAACATCATGACGAGGCCATTGGCGCATTCGATGCGCGCGATGGCCGAATCCGGGTTCAGCTTGAGCGCCGCCTGATAATGATTGGCGCCGGCCTTCTTGTCCGCGCCATAGGTCAGGCCGCCGACGAGGCCGCCGACCTTGTTGATGATTTCGGCGTGATAGGCGCCCAGCGCGATATGCGCGTCGGCGTGTTTCGGCTCAAGCTTGAGCGCCGTATCCAGCGCTTTCTTGATCTTGCCGGCATAGCCTTCGGCCAGCGCCTTGGCGATGGATATGCCCTGACTGTAACGGCCGGCGGCTTGCGCATAGAAATAATGGGCGTTTGCCATGCCAGGCGCGGCGGCCTGCAATTTCTCGCCGCGTTTCATGCTTTCGAGAAAGATGTCGATCTGCTTCTTCTCGTCTTTTTCGAGATAGGTCGCGTAGATGTTCGCCGCTTTGCTCGCGGCGTTGTAGCCGAGGAGGCCGGCGGCGACGCCCAGTTCGACGGCCGTGGCGAAATCGCCCTTGTGATAGGCGCGCCATGCGTCCTGCACGGTCTTGGCTGTGTCCTCGACCGAGCCTTCCGGCGCGAGTTTGGGGTTGGCGGCGATCAGTTTTTTCAGATTGGCGGGCGAGGGAAAGGGTTCGCAATCGCCGGCGTGCAGACGCGCCCAGTTTTTCTCCAGCGCGGCGCCGGCATAATCGTAGGCTTTGTCAGAGTGCGGAAAATCCCGCCATTTCGGTTTGGCCATCGTTTCTCTCCCTCAAGTCAGATAGCGTTGGGTCAATTGATCGAACAGCGCGCGTTCGCGCGGCGCAAGATAGGGGGCGGCGAGCGCCATGACATGCGCCGCGCCGCGCGCCAACGCATTGGCGTCAAGCTCGGCGCGTGGGCGTTGGGCGTATTCGAAGGATAACCAGTAAGACGCGATAAGCGTCATATTCTCCGCCAGCACCGGGATTTCGGCGCGGGTCAAGGCGGCGGCGCCCGAGTCGCGGAGGCCGTCGAGAATGGCGGCGGCGGTGCGCTGCTTGTGCGCGAGAATCAGCCGGAACTGGCTTTGAACGAGGCGATGGCGGGCGATGAGATCGTTGACGTCGCGATAGATGAAGCGATAACGCCAGATCGCCTCGAAGACGAGATGCAGAAACAGCCAGACGTCCTCGGCGTCGGGGGCGCGCTTCGACGGCGCGGCGAGGGTCGCCTCGATCTCGGCGCGAAACGCGGCGAACAAGGCCTCGACGATTTTTTCCTTGGACTTGAAATGATAATAGAGGTTGCCGGGGCTGATGCTCATTTCGTCAGCGATGGCGGAGGTCGTCACGCCGGGCTCGCCGCGGCTGTTGAACAAAGCCAACGCCGTTTCGAGTATGCGTTCACGCGTTCGCCGCGGGCGTTTCCGCTCCATGGCCCAAGCCTCCCCCGATGTGGCAGCTTGGCCGAGAGCGCGTCGATGTTCAAGGCGCGCGACGCGCGCCCTGCAACGCCGCGTCGATGCGGTCGAGCGCGCCGCCGAGGTCGTCCGTCGCTTTGGCGAGAGGATTGACGGCGCCGGCGGAGCGGCGGCGGGCCGCGCCGTCGAGCAGGGTTCGGTCGGCGTCGCGCAGGGCTTCGCGATCGATCGTCACGCCGTGCGGCGCGAAAATGGCGCTCAGCTCGTCATAGCGGCGCAGCAGTTCGGCGCGCGTGTGCTGGTAGGCGTGCTCGCTCAGCCGGCGGCGGCCCGAATAGCTGAAGACATTGGTGAAGAACATTTCGACGTCGCCGCGCGACGGTTCGAACAACACCACGTCGGCGTCGGGGAATTGCTTGGCGTAGCGCTCCATGCCGACGCGCATGCGCGAGTGGATGATGGCGCGGAAGGTCTGCGACAGCACAACCGGCAGGCCAAAGTCGACCAGAGACAGCCGCTTCTCGGGCGCGCCATAGGCGGCGAGATTGGCGTCGAAGGGCACCAGCGGATTGACGCAGATGAGGAGCTTTACGCCCTCGCGCAGGGCGACCGAGGCGTGCAGCGTCTTCTTGAGGGCGCCGTCGACATAATGGCGTCCGTCGATTTCGACCGGCGGAAACAGGCCGGGCAGGGCGGCGCTCGCCTGCACCGCGCGCGAGATCGGCACGTGGTCCCAGCCCGGCGCGCCGAAAGAGACGGCCTCGGCGGTGTCGAGATCGGTCGCGACGAGGAACAGCTTGTGTTTCAGTGCGCGGAAATCATTGGTGCGGCCGCCCTGCGAGAAATGCTTCGCCAGCCAATCGCCGATGCGGGCGTTGTCGAACATGCCAGCCGGCAGGGCGCGGGCGAGCCGCGTGAAGGATTCGAAGACGCCGCGTCCGAAGGGGTCGGCGAAATAATGCTGCGCCGCCTCGGCGAAGAGCCCCGGAAAGGCGAATAGCCGCCGCGTATATTCGCGCAAGGCCGGAGAGAGCAGAAGGTCGGGTTCGAACGGGTCATCGAACGCGTCGCTCTCGATGAACAGCTTGTGCAACTCGCGGGGAGTGAAGCCATTGGCCAGACCCGCGGCCATGAAGCCGCCGGCGCTGACGCCGACATAGGCGTCGCACTGGGTCAGGTCGACGCCTTGCAGCGCCTCTTCCAGAGCGACCATGACGCCGACTTCATAAATAGCCCCTAACGGACCGCCGCCCGCCAAAGCTACGCCGAACGCCTTTTCGCGCATGCCCGCCTCCCAAGACGACGCCGACGCGCCGCCGAAGCGGCGCGTCGGATATTCCCGCCAGGCCTTTATCGAGACCAAGCCTTTATCGAGACACGGCCTGATTTTCGGCCCCGAAGCCTCAGGCCTGCGGCTTCTTCGCGGCGGCCGCAGCCTTCTTGGTCTGCTCCTCGAGAGCTTCCGACAGCTTCTCGGCGACCTTGGTCAGTTCGGCGACGCGCTTGGCGAGGGCGTCGACATCCTTGCGGGTCGGAACGCTGAGGCTGTGCAGGGCGCGGGCGACGCGCTCCTCGAACACCTGCTCAAGCTTGTCCCACGCGCCGGTGGTCTTCGACTTGACCTCGGAGAACGTCTCTTCAGCGCTCTTGCGGGCGCGGTTCTGCATCGCCTCGCCTTCCTGCACGAGAGCGTCGAACATCTTGCCGCCTTCAGCCTGCGCCTTGGCGAAAGCGCCGAGACCGGCGAGCCAGATCTGATTGGCGGATTCCTTGATTTTCGTGGCGAACTGGTTTTCCGAGCCGGCTTCCTCGGCGAGAGCTTTCAACTTCTTGGCCATGAGACCCTCCACTCCTGCAGCGAGCCCATTGCCCGCGTCGATGATCGCAATATAGTCGTCATAATTAGAGCCCGGCGCCTAAAGGCGGGGGAGCCGAAAATCGGCGCCGTGGAGTTGGGAGGGGATGGATATGCGCTATTTCGTGACCGGGGCGACGGGCTTCATCGGCAAGCGGCTTGTGCGCAAGCTTCTGGCGCGGCCCGGCGCGGAAGTCGCCATTCTGGCGCGCGACGCCTCCGCCGAGCGGATGGCCAAACTCGCCGAGTTCTGGGGCGTCGAGCCCAAGCGCGTCAAAGCGGTGAAGGGCGATCTGACCAAGGCCGATTGCGGCGTCACGGCGGCTTCGGTCAAATCCCTTGGCAAGATCGACCATTTCTTCCATCTCGCCGCGATCTACGATCTCGCCGCCGATCCGCAGGAGGAGATGGCGACGAATATCGAGGGCACGCGCAACGCGGTCTCGCTCGCCGGCAAGATGAACGCCGGCTGCTTCCATCATGTCAGTTCGATTGCGGCCGCCGGACTCTATAATGGCGTTTTCCGTGAGGACATGTTCGAGGAGGCCGAGCATCTCGAACATCCCTATTTCGCTTCAAAGCACGAATCCGAAAAAGTCGTGCGCAAGGAATGCAAGACGCCGTGGCGCGTCTATCGCCCCGGCGTCGTCGTTGGCGACTCAGAAACCGGCGAAATGGATAAAATCGACGGCCCCTATTATTTCTTCAAATTCATCCAGAAGCTGCGCAAGATGCTGCCGGCGTGGATGCCGACCATCGGCCTCGAAGGTGGCCGCATCAATATCGTGCCGGTGAATTTCGTCGTCGCAGCGCTCGATCACATCGCACATGTGAAGGGCCAAGACGGCAAGTGCTTCCATCTCACGGATTCCGATCCGCATCGCGTCGGCGACGTGCTCAATATTTTCGCCAAGGCGGCGCATGCGCCGGCGATGAGCGTGCGCATCAATGCAGGGCTGTTCGGCTTCGTGCCGCCGGGGCTCGTCAAGATGCTGATGGCGTTGACGCCGGTGCGGCGCATCCAGCGCGCCGTGATGAGCGAACTGGCGCTGCCCGACGGCATTTTCTCCTTCATCAATTATCCGACGCGTTTCGACAATCGCGATACGGAGAAACTGCTCAAGCCGGCCGGCATCACGGTGCCGCCGCTTGAAACTTACGCCTACAGACTCTGGGATTATTGGGAGCGCAAACTCGATCCCGATCTCTTCATCGACCGCTCGTTGAAGGGGCAGGTTGGCGGCCGCGTCGTCGTCATCACCGGCGGATCGGCCGGCATCGGCAAGGCGACGGCGATGCGCACGGCCGAGGCCGGCGCCAAGACGATCATTGTCGCGCGCGATCAGGAAAAGCTCGACGCGGCGCGTAAGGAGGCGCAGGCGCGCGGCTTCGATCTTCTCACCTATTCGGCCGATCTGTCCGATCCGCAGCAATGTGGCGCGCTGGCGGCGCGCATCGTCAAGGATCACGGCGGCGTCGACGTGCTCATCAACAACGCCGGCCGCTCGATCCGGCGCGGCATCGAAAACTCCTACGATCGCATGCATGATTTCGATCGGACGATGGCGATCAATTATTTCGGCGCGCTGCATCTGACGATGGGGCTGCTGCCGGGCATGTCGGAGCGCAAGCGCGGGCACATCATCAACATCTCGTCGATCGGCGTGCTGACGAACGCGCCGCGCTTCTCGGCCTATGTCGCCTCGAAGGCGGCGCTCGACGCGTGGACGCGCTGCGCGGCTTCGGAATTCCTCGATCGTCATATCCATTTCACGACGATCAACATGCCGCTCGTCGCCACCGACATGACGGCGCCGACGTCGCTCTATAAGCATGTGCCGATGCTCTCGACCGACGAGGCGGCCGATTTCATCGTCGACGCCATCGTTCACAAACCGCAGCGCATCGCCACGCGGCTTGGCATCTTCGGTCAGGTTCTGCACGCGATCACGCCGCGGCTCGGCCAGATCGTCATGAACACGACGTTCCGCATGTTCCCGGATTCCGCGGCGGCGAAAGGCAAGAAGGAAGGCAAGCCGGAAATGCCGAACGCCGATCAGATCGCCTTCACGCAATTGCTGCGCGGCCTGCACTTCTAAGTCGGGGATTGTTCGGCGGCGCTTCAGGCGTCGCCGCGCAACTCGTCGCGCAGGATGTTCAGAATGCGCGGCGAGATGGCCATGGCGAGATGGCCAAGGCCGGAGAGTGCGATTTCACGCGCGCCGGGCAGGCGCGCGTTTTCCTGCGGCGCGACGATCGTGTCATGCGCGCTCCAGACGGCGAGGGTCGGGACGGGCGGCGCCGCCGCGCCGAGTTCAGCGAGCCAGGGCGAACCGACGCGCATCTGCCGGGCGTTCGGCCCCAGACCGAGGCTGGCGATCCGCGTGCCGGCGTGCGGCGTTCCCAATGTGATCAGCCGCGCCACGCGCCCTGCGCCATAACGTCGCATATAGGCGCGGCTGACGAGGCCGCCCATGCTGTGGGCGACGAGCGAAACCTGCGCCGCGCCTGTTTCGGCGACCAGTTTCTCGATGCGCTCATGCAGGTTGTCGGCGAAGCGATCAATGTCCGTGAAGGGCGGATCGAAGCTGATCGTGGCGACGCGCAGGCCCTCGGCGCGCAACTTGCCGCGCAGCCAGAACCAGAAACCGCGGTTGCAGACATAGCCATGCGCGAGAAGAACGGGCGGCCGGCCGCGCGGGTCCGAACCGGCGTCGTCCGAGCCCATCCAGAAGGATTCGAAGGGCATGACGACCCGGATGAGCGCGACGGCGGCAAGAAATTCTTCAAAAAGCAGTCGAACGCCACCCCAGAGGCCGGCTTTCAGATCGGGCCGGGTTGGGCCTGCGTAAGCGCGCGACAGCACGATCGTCAGCGCGGTCAATGCGAAATCGATCGCCATCACGATCAGGGCCGCCATGACAACCGCCGTGAGGAACGCTCGCTCGTCCGACCAGAACGCCCAGGTCAGGGTTGCCGCGAGCAATCCCTGAAACGCCAGCAGGCCACGAAGATAGACAATCATTCCGCGTCGCCTCCCGCCATGCGCCGCGACGCTTTTAAGCGACTTTCCGCCGAAGCGCTATTGCCGCGCCGGGCTTGCCGGGCCGGTTAAAAGTTCTAAAGTTCAAGCCTAAACAAAAATGGCGAAGCCATGAGACAGGGGAGGAAGGGCTATGGGCCCCATTTGGCTGAAGAGCTATCCGCCGGGCGTGCCGGCTGAGATCGACATGAACGAGTTCCGCTCGCTGGCGGACGTGTTCGAGCAAAGCGCGGCGAAATATTCAGACCGCGTCGCCTATATCAATATGGGCAAGTCGATCACTTACGCCGATCTCGATCGGCAGTCGCGCAATTTCGGCGCCTATCTGCAATCCGTCTGCAAGTTGCCGAAGGGCGCGCGCGTCGCGTTGATGATGCCCAATCTTCTGCAATATCCGATCGCGCTCTACGGCGCGCTGCGCTCGGGTTATACGGTCGTCAATTGCAATCCGCTCTACAGCCCGCGGGAATTGCAGCACCAACTTTCCGATTCCGGCGCCGAGGCGATCGTCGTCGTGGAGAATTTCGCCTCCGTATTTCAGGAGGTGCGCGACAAGACGCCGGTCAAGCATGTCATCACAACGGGACTTGGCGACATGCTCGGCTTTCCCAAGTCGATGATCGTCAATTTCGTCGTCAAGCATGTGAAGAAGATGGTTCCGGCCTGGAGCCTGCCGGGATCGGTCTCGTTCTCAAACGCGCTGTCGCAGGGAAATCAGCATACGTGGTCGCCAGCCGATCTGACGCACGACGACATCGCTTTCCTGCAATATACGGGCGGCACGACGGGCGTGCCCAAGGGCGCGATGCTCACGCACGGCAATATCGTCGCCAATCTGCAGCAGTCGCACGCCTGGCTGACGCCGGCGCTCGATCCAAGCCGGCAAGAGACGATCGTCACTGCGCTGCCGCTCTACCATATCTTCGCACTTACGGCGAATTGCCTGACCTTCGTCAAAGTCGGCGCAAGCAATCTGCTCATCACCAATCCGCGCGACATCCCCGGATTCGTCAAAGAACTGCAGGCGACGCCGTTTACGGCGTTGACCGGCGTCAACACCCTGTTCAATGCACTGCTTGCCAACGACGATTTCCGCAAGCTCGATTTCTCCAAGCTCAACCTGACGCTCGGCGGCGGCATGGCGGTGCAGCGCGCGGTCGCTGAGAAATGGAAGGAAGTTACGGGCAAGCCGCTCATCGAGGCCTACGGACTGACGGAGACCTCCCCGGCTGCGACCATCAATCCGCTTAATATCTCCGATTATAACGGCTCCATCGGCTTGCCGGTTCCAAGCACTGAAATTTCCATCCGCGACGACGATGGCAATGAGGTTCCGCTCGGCGAGCCGGGCGAATTGTGCGTGCGCGGGCCGCAGGTCATGAAAGGCTATTGGAACAAGCCGGAGGAAACGGCCAAGGTCATCATGAGCGATGGCTTCCTGCGCACCGGCGATGTGGCCGTGGTGGACGAGAAGGGCTTCGCCCGCATCGTCGACCGAAAGAAGGACATGATTCTCGTTTCGGGCTTCAACGTCTATCCGAACGAGATCGAGGATGTCGTGGCCCTGCATCCCGGCGTTCTGGAAGTGGGCGCCGTCGGCGTGCCCGACGCCAATTCCGGGGAGGCGGTGAAGATCGTCGTCGTGAAACGCGACGAGGCGCTGACAGCCGACGAGTTGCTGGCGCATTGCCGCAAGAATCTCACCGGCTATAAAATTCCGAAGTTTGTCGAGTTCCGGAAGGAGCTGCCGAAGACGAATGTCGGCAAGATTCTGCGCCGCGAGCTGCGCTGAAGTCGATTTGTCCGGCGGCGGGCGCAGGCCGGCCGCCGGTGTCCTTTGGGATGACACAAGGCTTTTCAGTCGCTTACGCGAGTCGGTGAAGATTTTTCGTAAATTTCACGACGGGCGGTTGACAGGTTTGGATCAGGCGCCCTATACCGCGTTCATCGACGGCGGCGCTGCCACGGGTTGGCGGTGAGCGCGGTTGTTTTTCTCGGGCTTTCCTGAGCGTTTTTGGCCTGGCTTGTTGGCTGGGGCGTTTTGGGTCCGGGTTATTGCGGCGGAAGCTGCGGCGTTGCTGTTTGACAATTGAATCGGAAGAAAGAGAAACGTGGGCGGCGGATTGTCCTTGCGCTGCGGTTTGGGCTGAGAGGTCTGGACTGTGGAGAGACAAGACAATCGACGGTCACGTTATCTTAAGCATCGCTTTTCAGCGTCGAGAGATGTT
>ERZ1645187.619-NODE-619-length-34878-cov-5.939666_pt1 | contig 34878 bp, 27 predicted proteins | sample MGYA00575352_ERZ1645187 | MGnify/ENA primary metagenome ERZ1645187 (study PRJEB40837, sample SAMN11349314) | freshwater sediment metagenome | isolation source: river sediment | host: Sediment | place: India: Wazaribad , New Delhi | collected 2017-02-21 ... | reverse complement strand
AAAATTCATTATGAAAGGGAATGTGCTCGATCTGGCCGTCGCGGTCATCATTGGCGGCGCGTTCGGCAGCATCGTCACCTCGCTGGTCAACGACATCATCATGCCGCCCATCGGCATGCTGCTGGGCAGGATCAACTTCAAAGACCTGTTCATTAACCTGTCCGGCAGCGACTACGCCTCGCTGGCCGATGCCCAGGCCGCCGGCGCGGCGACGATCAATTACGGAAATTTCATCAACACCGTTGTCAACTTTCTAATTGTCGCCTTTGTGATCTTTCTGATCGTTCGCTCTTTCAATCAGATGAAGAAGCCCGAAGCCCCCGCCGCCCCCATCACCAAACACAGCCCCAACTTCCAGACGGCCATCCCCATCAAGGCCCCCCCCTGCCCGCATTTCACCGCGCAATTGTAATTAAAACCGCACACGCATAACGAGGGCGCACCAGGCGCCTTCGTTTGATTTTCATTGGGATGATTGTTTAAAAACGGCTGGCAAGGGGAAAAACCCGGCCGCAGGCAGAGGCGGCCTTCACCATCCAAAAAACCTTGCCGCCAATCAGGAATGGCCTGCTTCGGGCTGCCCACCGCCGCCAAACTGCCGTTGATACAGCGCGGCGTATGCGCCGCCGCGCGCCAGCAGCTCCGCGTGCCGGCCCTGCTCGACCACCCGGCCGCCCTCCACCACGCAGATCAGGTCGGCGTTGCGGATGGTGCTGAGGCGGTGCGCGATGACCACCGAGGTGCGCCCCTGGAACAGCGCGCGCAGCGCGTCCTGGATCAGCGCCTCGGTCAGGCTGTCGACGTTGGAGGTGGCCTCGTCGAGGATCAGGATGCGCGGATCGGTCAAAATGGCGCGCGCGATGCACACCAACTGCCGCTGCCCCACCGACAGGTTGGCCGCGCCCTCCTGCACCAGGGTCTGATAGCCCTCCGGCCGCGCGCTGATGAACTCATGCGCGTTGGCCAGCCGCGCAGCCTGCTCCACCTCGGCGTCGGTCGCATCCGGCCGGCCGTAGCGGATATTGTCGGCGATGCTGCCCGAGAACAGGAAGGCGTCCTGCGGCACCAGCCCGATCTGCCGGCGCAGCGAGGTCTGCGTCACGTCGCGCACGTCCACGCCGTTGATCTTCACCGCGCCCCGTTCCACCTCGTAAAAGCGCGCGATCAGGTTGGCAATCGAGGATTTGCCCGCGCCGGTGGCGCCGACCAGCGCCACGGTCTGCCCGGGCAGAATGCTCAGATCCAGGCCGCTCAGCACGATCGGCAGCCCCGGCCGGTAGCGGAAGTCAACCGCCTCGAAGTCGATGCGCGGCGCGCCGTCCAGCGTCAATTCCACCGCGCCGGGCCTGTCCTGCACTTCCGGCGGCGTATCCAGCAGGCGCAGCACCTGCTCGCCGCCGGCCATGGCGCTTTGCAGCGTGGTCACCATGCGGCTGAGCTCCTGCACCGGCTGGAAGAAGCGCGTCACGTATGAAAGGAAGGCCACCAGCGTGCCCAGCGTGACCGCCTCGCGCGCCACCGCCTGCCCGCCGAACCACAGCACGATCACCGTGGCCAGCACGCCCAGGAACTCAATCGCCGGCAGGAAGATGAACGACAGGTTCATCGCGCTGATGTTGGCGTCGCGGTTGGCCTCGTTGACCTGGTTGAAACGCTCCTGGCTGGTGTTCTCCTGCCCGAAGGCCTGGATGACGCGCACGCCGGAGATATCCTCGGCCAGGTCGCCCACCACCCTGGCCACCGAGGTGCGCGTGCGCCGGAAGGCCCCGCGCGCCCGGCTGGAAAACCACCAGGTGGCCAGCACCATCAGCGGCAGCACCGTGAAGGCCAGCAGCGCCAGGTAAGAGCTCATCGAGAGCATGATGGCCATGATGCCCGCCAGCACCAGCACGTCGCCGGCCAGCGTGATCACGCCCTGCGAGAGCAGTTCGTTGATGGCCGCCACGTCGTTCATCACCCGCGAAACGGTCACGCCGACGATGTGCGTATCGTGGTAGCCCAACGAGAGCTTTTGCAGGTGCGCGAACAGCTCGCTGCGCAGGTTGGCCAGCACGCGCTGCCCCACCCACGAGAGCAAATATTGCTGCACGGCGGTCGCGCCGTACAGCGCGGTATAGGCCAAGGCGGTATATACCGAAAGCCGGATCAATTCCTCACGGTCGCCGTGGGTGATGGCCTGATCGATGGCCAGCTTGAGCAGGTAGGGCGTCAGCAGCGTCAGGGCGGTAATGACCAGCATGGTGAGCACCGCCAGCGTCATCTGCCGCCGGTAGGGACGCAGGTAGGCCAGCATGCGCGTCACCACGCGCTTGTTAAATACCGCGCCGCGCCGGTCCTCCTCGCCGCCTGAAAACGAATCCAGCGCGCCGCGCGGGCCCATGCCGGGGTTGGAAACGCCAATGCCAAATCCCATCAGTTCCTCCCCTGGCCCTTCAACTGCTGCTGGCAGATGCTGGCATACAGCGGCGACGACTTGAGCAATTCGGCGTGCTGCCCGCGCGCCGCGATGCGCCCCTTCTCCAGCACCAGGATCAAATCGGCGCGCTGCACCGTGCTCAGGCGGTGCGCGATGACGAACGTGGTGCGCCCCTGCATCACCCGCTCCAGCGCCAGTTGGATGCGGTGTTCGGTCTCCGAATCGACGCTCGAGGTGGCGTCATCCAGTATCAAAATGCGCGGATCGGTCAGCAGGGCGCGGGCGATGGCCAAACGCTGCTTTTGCCCGCCCGAAAGCGTCACGCCGCGCTCGCCGACTGCGGTGTCGTAGCCGTTGGCCGACTGCACGATAAAATCGTGCGCCTGGGCCGCCCGCGCCGCCGCGATGATCTCCTCTTCGCTGGCGTCCGGCCGCCCGAAGGAAATGTTCTCGCGGATCGAGGCCTCGAACAGGGTGGTCTCCTGCAGCACCATGCCGATTTGCCCGCGCAGCGAAGCCAGCGTGACCTCACGGATGTCGGTGCCGTCGATGCAGATGCGCCCCTCGGTGGGGTCGTAAAAGCGCGGGATCAGGTTGACGATGCTGGTCTTGCCCGAGCCGTTCGGCCCCAGCAGCGCCACCACCTGGTTGGGCTGCGCCTCGAAGGAGATCTCACGCAGCACGCGGTTCTGTCCATAGGCGAAGGATACGTTCTCGAAGCGCACCCGCCCCTCACATATTTCCAGCGGCCGTGCGCCGGGTTGTTCGCGCACTTCCGGCGCCCGGTCCAGGATATCAAAGATGCGTTCGGCCGAAGCGGCCGCCATGGCGATGGCCGGCAGGATCATGCCCAAATAGCGCACCGGCGAAACCAGTTGCCCCATGTAGGTGGTGAAAGCCACCAGTTCGCCGATGGTCAATTGCCCGTTGATCACCAGCATGCCGCCGTAGAGCAGGATGCCCACGCTGCTGATGTTGGCGATCCACTGCAACAGCGGCATGTGCACGGCCTGCAGGCGCGCCGAGGTGGAGGCCAGCTCGAACCAGCGCTGGTTTTCGTCCTCGAAGCGCCGGATCTCCTGCTCCTCCTGCGCAAAGGTCTTCACCACGCGCGCGCCGCGCAGGTTCTGCTCCACGCGGGTGGTCAGCGCCGCCAGTTGCTCCTGGATCAGGCGCGAAAGCGGGCGGAACACGCGCCCGAAGCGGATCGACTGGTAGGCCAGCAGCGGAATGGCCAGCACCGCCAGCAGCGCCAGGCGCGGGTTCATCACAATCATCACCGCGGCGGTCGCCAGCATCATCACCACGCCCTCCGCCACGCGGAAGGTCGCCCGCCCCGTGAGGAAGCGGATGCGCTCCACGTCCTGGATGGCGCGCGAGAGCAGGTCGCCGGCCTGGGCCTGGTCGTGAAAGGAAAACGAGAGCAGCGTAATCTTGCGCTGCAATTCGTTGCGCAGATCGTAGGCCACGTTTTGCGAGGCAGTTTCGGTCCAGCGCCCCTGGAAATAGGTCAGTACGCCCTTGAGGATGACCAATCCCAGCAGCGCCAGCGAGGCCAGCCCCAGCAGCCGAAAATCGCCTGCCAGGATGCCCTTGTCGATGGTCCAGCGCAGCAGTTGCGGGTTGAGCATATTGAACGCGTCGATGACCAGCATGGTCAGGTACGCGCCGGCGGTTAATTTCCAATGCGGCCGCAGGTAGCCGAAACAGCGCAGCAGCAGCCGGGCTTGAGAAGATGTGGGGCGGGGGGTGGCGATGGGAATGTGCATGCAGATTAGGAAAGGTTCGCCGCGGGATAAGATTTTATGTGGGTGCGGCAGCGAACAGGCAGCTTGATTCTACCCGATAACGCGCGGCCTTCGGGTGCATTTTCGATCTGACAGTTTTGACAGCTTTGCGGCCCGCGCCCTTGACAGCAGTTCAACTATGCGATTTGATGCGTTTTGGCGCAATCGGCCGCTGTCGCGGCAGTCATTCCCCTCGCCTCATCTCCAGCCGTCCATCAAGACGCCGCACCGGCAGTGCAAAATCAAATCGGTCGAGCTGCGTGCACAGGTCCAGGTCCTCGGGTGGAAAATCGGGGTTGGCGGGATGGGTGAACAGGCCGGCGTTCTGCGATGCGCGCACCCGCCGCAGGTATAAAGCCGGATCGGGGCGCTCGCCGCGCAGCAGCCCGGCCAGGTATTCGGCGCAGGCCAGGTCCTCGTCGCCGCTGTTATCCACGCGCCGCCCGGTAACCACCAGCGTCACCCGGCGCGGCGCCAACGCCAGCACAGCGCGCGCGGTGGCCGCCGCACACACAAACGAAGCGCCAAACAGCGCCCGCGCCTTCGCCGCGCGCACCACGCCCTGCGTGCCCGCGCTGCTGCGGTGAATCAGCGTGCGCCCGCGCAGGTCGCGCCCGTTCAACCCATGCGGTGAATTGCCCAGGTCGAAGCCCGCGGCTTTGATCCCGCCCACCTCGCCCATCGCCAGCGCGCCAGGGGTGCGCGCGCGCAGCGCCAGGGCTTCCTCCACGCCGCTCACCAGCCAGATGCGCTCCGCGCCGGCGGCCAGCGCGTAGGCGGCCGTGCTGAAGGCACGCAGCACATCGATCACCACCGCCACGTCGTCCGCGGCGGAGCAGGAGTCCAGATCAACCGTGTCGAGTATGGGCACAAAACCGTCCCCCATCTATGACCTCGATCCTTCTTCCCGCCGGAAGCGCATCGCCGACCAGCCCTCGTCCAGCGCGGCCATGCCCTGAGGCGGGTTCACCAGCGCCAGCGCCTGGCCTGGTTTCAGGTTGAGCTTTTGGGCGAAAGATTGTGCCATGCGTGCTTCCGACGAGGGATGGGATGGGATAAGTGATGGGTAACGTATTCTGAGAAAGAAAATCCCTCTCTCAGAACCCGGAACTCATCACTCATTGACTTCCCTCACGGCAACGTCTTATCCCAGCGGTAGGTGCTGCCGTTGCGGCTGCCAAAGTAAACGATGTTCGGGTTGGCGGCATCCACCTGCACCGAGAAAAATTCTCGACCCTGCAGCTCGGCCTTCGGCGCCTGCGTCCAGTTCAAGCCGCCGTCCGTGCTGATGAAAGCGCCGTTCCAGGTTGCCGCGTAAAGCAGGTTCGGGTTATAAGGATCGAACGCCACCGCATGAACCGTGTCGGAGATGCCATTTGCCTTGACCCAGGTGGTTGTACTTATATTCTTATAATAGATGCCTGTATTGGTAGCCCCAAATGTGCGCGCCTGGTTGGAAGCAAAGCTGTACACCAGGACGGTATTCGAAATGGATTCGTTATCCCAATCACCGCAATTGTTTGAGTAAACGTCCTTCCACTTTATGACCGCATAAGGATTACCCGAATCCCCGGTCAGGCTGGCATATAATGAACCATCGGCCTGGCTGAGATGCATGGCATAAATCGTCCGCCCGGAATAAGTACAATACTGGCCGTCCCGATAAATTCCGCCGCCGGCCGTGCCGGTCCAAAACCCTTTCCAGTTGCGCGCGGCCGAAGTGATCGGGCGGCTCACCCCCAGCGGCGTGACCAGGCCCTCCAGGGGGCTGTCCGGCGCCTGCGGCTGCAGCAGGAATTGCTCCTCATCCGGCAGCGCGTTTCGCTCGCCAAACGGCAGCGCCGCCTCAGGCTGCGTTGACCCGCCCGGCGCCGAAACCGGCATGCTGCGCGCCACCGTCCAGTTGAGCCCGTCGGCGCTGACGTAAAGGTCGGTCGTCGTCACGGCGTACAGCCCGCCTTCAATCACCAGCAAGTTCTGCACATTCAAATTCACCAGCCCGCTGTTGACCGCCTGCCAGGTTTCGCCATTGGGGTCATATTTGGATACGCCGCCGCCGTTCACCCCGGCGTACAGCGCGCCGTTGAAATTCACCAGCGCGGTGATATTGGTGTTAAAAATTCCCTGACTGCGCGCTTGCCAGTTGGCGCTGCCGTCCGGCGAATATTGCAGGCCGTTGCCGCCCGTGGCGGCATACAAAGCCGGGCTGGCGCCGGGCACCTGCGCGAACGCCCAGATAAAGCTGCTGGGCAATCCCCACGGCTGCCAACTCGCTGGTTGATCTAACGGCATTGACGATTTAAACACGCCCTTGTCCCCGGTTCCCAGGTATAGGTCCATCGGATTTTGGGTGTCCCGGGAAAGGGCAAAACCATAGAGCGGAGATGGCAATTGTGCGTTATCGACCGCCCACCCATCACCGCCGGTCGTGGATTTATAGACCCCTGCTGTTGCATAGGTACTGTTATAAACCGTATTCGGCGGACTGGTCACGATCAACAGTTTTCGGGCTTTTAGATCGAGTGGCGCAGCTTGTTTTGCCAACCAGGTCGATCCGCCGTTCACGCTCTTGTACACGCCGTTGCGGTGGGCGGTGAAATAGACGATCTGTTCGCTGGTCGGATCCACTTCGATATCGTAGGAATAATCGCCATTTGTGAACATTAATTGGCTGTCCCACACGCGCGCCCAGGTCAGGCCGTTGTCGGTGCTTTTGTAGAGATAGCCAAACAGTTCGCAATCTGCGCTGTAACATTCGCCCTGCGTGCGCCCGGAAAGGAACACCGTTGCCGGCTGGCTGGGTGCGATTTCAATGTCATAGACGATCAATTTTTCCAAAATCCCGTCAGCCGGACTATTCACCGGCTGCCAGTTCAACCCGCCGTCGCTCGAACGGTAAATCCCGCTGCCGTACGTTCCGGCAAACAGCATCCCATCGGAGGAACGGATGGTCAGCGATTGAATGGTCCAGTTTTCCAGGCCATTGTTGGCCGCCTGCCAGTTCAGCCCGCCGTCCAGGCTTTTGTACACGCCCCGCCCGAAGGTACCCACGTAGAGGATGCTGGCATCGTCTGGGTCGATTACCACAGCGGTGAACGTTCCGCCGGAAGGGCCCACCGCTTTCACGGCCGGCGGCGGCGGCGGCGGTGCCTTTGAGACTACTGGTAAATAAAGCGTCGGTTCACCACCTTGCGCGGCGGCCCCGGCGATGGGCAGCAGCAACAGCATCAGGATCAAAACCGGTAATGCCCATCGGGCTGTATTCTTTTTCATCAAAGTCACCTCTCCGTTGGTAATCTCCGCCATTATAGTGCAAATTTCAGGCCGGCGCTTCCACCTTTCCATTCTATAATCATACCGATGGAGAGATCTCACCTTGCCGCTGTTCTGGCTCTCACTTAGCTTCATCCTGGGGCTGGCGCTATCGGCGAACCGGCCGGCCTGGCCGCCCGCATGCTGGGCGGGCGCTGCCGCGGCCGCTGTGCTGCTGGCCTGGCTGGAGGCGCGCTTTTTGCGCCAACCGCGGCTGCTGCGCTGGCGGCGCTTCGCGCGCATCCCGCTCGCGCTGCTGCTGGCCGCCCTTGGGCTGGGCGGGCTGCGCATGGCGCTGGCGCGGCCTGCGTTCACCCCGGCGGACCTGGCGTATTACAACGACCACAGCGAGCTGACGCTGCGCGCAAGCATTGCCGGCCTGCCCGAAGAGCGCACTTCCGGCCTGCGCGTGCGCCTGGCGGTCACCGCGCAGGTGGCCGCCGACGGCAGCCTGACGCCGCTTGCGGGGCTGGCGCTGGCCACCCTGCCGCCCGATCAGGAGTGGCGCTACGGCGACTGCCTGGAGATCACCGCCCGCGCGGTCACCCCGCCCGAAGGCGGCAGTTTCTCCTACCGTGAGTATCTCGCCCGCCAGGGCGTGCACAGCCAGTTGGCCGCGCCGCAGGCCACCCGCGTCGGCCGCAATTGCGGCTCGCCGCTGCTTTCGGGCCTGTACTGGCTCAAGCAGCGCTCGGCCGCCGTGCTGGAGCAGCTCTACCCGCAACCTGAATCCGCGCTGATGGCCGGCATCCTGCTGGGTGACGATTCCGGCCTGCCCGAGGACGCGCAGCAGGCCTTCCGCGACACCGGCACGGCCCACATCGTCGCCATTTCGGGCTTCAACATCGCCATCCTGGCCGGGTTGATCGTCTTGCTGCTGGGAAAAATTCTGCCGCGCGCCACGGCCGCGCTGGGCGCCGTGATATGGATCAGCGCGTACACCCTGCTGGTGGGCGGCTCGCCGCCGGTGGTGCGCGCCGCCATCATGGGCGCGGTGGGCCTGTTCGGCGGGTTGATCGGGCGCAGGCAGGCCGGCGTCAACAGCCTCACCTTCACCGCCGCGCTGATGTGCCTGTTCAACCCCTGGCTGCCCTGGGATCCCAGCTTCCAGCTCTCGTTCATGGCCACGCTGGGACTGGTGCTGTACGCCGACCCGCTGCAGCGCTGGTTGACCAATCGGCTGGCGCGCCGCCTGCCCAAAAACCGCGCGCAGCGCATCGCCCAACCCGTGGCCGAATACCTGCTCTTCACGCTGGCCGCGCAGATCACCACGCTGCCGGTCATCGCCTACCACTTCGGACGGCTGTCGCTTTCAGCCCTGGTCGCCAACCCGCTGGCGCTGCCGCCCCAGCCGGCCCTGATGGTGCTGGGCGGGCTTTCGCTGCTGAGCGGGCTGGTCTGGCTGCCGCTGGGGCAGTTGTTCGCCTGGCTGGCCTGGCCGCTGGCCGCCTACACGCTGCGCATCACCGCGCTGCTGGCCGGCATCCCGGGCGGCGCCATCTCCATCGGCCAGATCACCCCCGCGGCCGCCTTCACATTCTATGCGCTGCTGTTCGCGCTCACCCTGCTGCCGCGGCTGCCTGCGGCCCACCGCCTGCGCCGCACCGTTCAGCCGCTGGCCTGGATCGCCGCGGTTGCCCTGCTGGCCGTGACCGCCTGGAGCGCGGCCGCGCCGCTGCCCGACGGCCGCCTGCACGTGGAATTCTTCCGCGGCGGCAGTGCCCTGGTCACCGCGCCCGGCGGGCGCACGCTGCTGCTGGCCGGGCAGGCCTCGCAGCCGCTGGCCGACCGCCTGCCCGCCCGCCGCTGCCTGGACGCGCTGGTGATCTTCACCGCGCCGGACGGCAGCCTGGCGGACCTGCTGGAGCGCTGCCCGCCCGCGCAGATCTACTGGCTGGCGCCGCCGCAGTCCAGCGCGCTCGACCGGCTGCCCTCGCCGCAGGAGACCCTGGCCGCAGGTGAAACGCTGCAACTGGAGGAGGGCCTGCTGCTGCGCTCAGCGGGGCGCAGCGCGCAGGGCGCGGGCGTGCTGATCGAATGGCGCGGGCTGACCGTCGCTGCGCCCAATGGCCTGCCGCCCGGGCAGTTCCCCGCCGCGCAGGTGCTGGCATTGGGGCCGGCCGACCTGGCAGCCGGCGACGCCTGGCAGGCGCAGTGGATTCTGGCGGAGGGCGAGGGTCCGGCGCATTGGACCCGGCTGAACGACTGGCTGCGCCTGACCGCCGACGGTGAGCGGATGTGGATCGCCGGCAAATAACCGCGGGATGCGGGTATTAAAGGGCGGCAGCGTGCGCGTGGCTTATTACGCCCCGCTGGAGTCGCTGTATTTGCCCTCGGTCACAAAGTAAACTCCCTTAAGAGAGTCTGTCAACCAGGCACTCTTAATTGTTCTTCTCCGTGCCCTCCGCGTCGCCTGCACCCTTCAGGGTGCCGTGGTGAATTCTTTCCCCCCGCGGGAGCAGGGCCGGCGTGCGCTTTTGATACTCCGCGTAAGCCGCCCCGAATTCGGCCAGCAGCTTGCGCTCTTCGAAAGGGATGCCGATCAAGATATACGCGGTCAATCCGGCGGCCAGCGCCAGCCAATTCCAGCTCATCACCGGCGTCAGCCACAGGATGACCAGCCCGCAGGCATACAGCGGGTGGCGCACCCGGCGGTACAGGCCGCGCACCACCAGCGCATCCGCGCCGCGCCCGGCGATCAGCGCGCCGCCCCCGGCCGGGTCGAGCGCCTGACGCAGCCCGATGAAGCCCAGCGCGCCAGTTTGGGTCACCCCGGCCAGCAGCATGCCGGCCGCTGCCAGTTGAATCAGCCCGCTGAACAGCACCCACGGCATGGGGATGCTGTAGAGCGGCCGGTCGGGCAGTGCCCAGGCCAGCCAGAAGATCGGCAGCAGCGTCAGCCCACCCAACAGGCTAAACCCCAGCCGGTACCAGCGCCGCGCCCCCACGCCCCAGCGCGCCTCGGCGAAGCGCTTGGCCGCGTGCGAGGCCAGCAGCGAATGAATCAAACCGTACAGCCCGCAGGCCGCCAGGAGAATGGCTACGCTGGAGAGCATTTTTTTCCTTGTTTACCGGTAAAAGGTCAAATTCACCCGGCCTGCATCCGCAACGGGTCGGGATCGTTCCCCTGCAAGGCTTGAAGCTCCTGGATGCGCGGATGGCCGCGGTAAAAACCGTGGTATGCCTCGGGCAGCAGCGCGGCAATGCGCAGCATCACCTCATCGGTCCAGGTTTTCAACTGCTCGTCGCGGTTACCGCGCTCCAGCGGCGGGATGGTAAAAGGTTGTCCCACCCGCACCGTAATGCGCGGATGTTGCAGCGTTAACATGCGTTTTTCCGAACCGGCCGTGCCTGTAATGCCCACCGGCAGAATCGGCGCGCCGGTACGCAGCGCGATCAGCACAATGCCGGGTTTTCCCTCCTGCAATTGTCCTGTCTTACTGCGCGTACCTTCCGGCGCAATTCCCAGCACCATGCCCTTGTTCAGCACTTCGCGCGCCGCGCTCAAAGCGCCAAAATCAGCCCGCTCGCGGTCAATCCAGATTCCACCGGCAGTCACGGTGAACCAGTGCATGAAGAGATTATTCACGTATTTATCCGTGATCAGGGCGGTAATATCTGCGCGGACCGGGTTGATGAATAACAACGGCGTATCCACATAGCTGAGATGATTGGTGGCCAGCAGCAGCGGACCACTGCGGGGGATCCATTCACTGTTTTGGTATTCAACCTGCGCCAGATGGTGCAGCAAAAACCGAACGAGACCGCGCAGCGCTTCTTTTTTCATGGCAATGTCTCTCCCGGAACTTCCGGGCCAGGCCCTGCTGGAACGGGCTTGCACAGGTGACGGTTGAGAAGGATCAAAATGGCCGCCAGCAGCACGCACAGACCGCCCAGCGCGTAGGGGAAAACATCCAGCGCAGCCTGCCACGGCCCGGTCAGTCCGGGCAACTCGGCCAGCGCCGGCAAAATGCCCACGATGTTCCAGGCGCCGTGCAGCAGCACCGCGCCCAGGTAGGTCAGCGCCAGGCGCAGGTAGCGGCCTTCGTTCAGCGCCGAGCCCACGCCCCAGCCCACCAGCCCGGCCGTGGCAATGTGCAGCAGCAGCGTGCCGCTGCGCGCCAACGTGAAGCCCACAAAACCTTCGGTGGGGGCACTGGCCAGGTAGCCCAGGCTCTCCACCAGCGCGAACATGCCGCCGCCCAGCACGCCGGCCGAGAAACCCGAGGCGGGCGTCAGCCAGCGGCCGGCCAGCAACCACGCCGCCAGCGGTTTGAACGCCTCTTCAACCAACGGCACCAGCACGGCGACAAAGGCCAATCCCGCCGCCAGCACGCCCGGCCGTTCCAGGTAAGGCTGCAACAGTTCCATCAGCCGCGCAGGATCGCTTTGCAGTGTGAACGTCTCTGCCAGCCGCTGCAATTCCGGCAGCAGGCCCGGCTGCCCGGCCAACCAGACGCCTACCGCGACCAGGGCTAACACCAGCAGCGCAGCTTCCATCAGGATGATCAGCGCCGGGCCGACCACCGCGCCAAAACTGATCACGCCCCAGCCGCGCTGCAGGCTTTCGGCCGGCAAGCCGGCGCGCGCTGCGCTGGTCAGCCAAAACGTGGGAATACCCATTACCAGGATCAGCAGCGGCGGTAAAAACAGCCAGGCCAGGTCGCTGTCCGCCGCCGATTTGGCCAGCAGCAATGCCAGCGGCCACACCAGCAGCAGCAGGCTGGCGATCTTCAGGCTGCGCCGGCCGTTGCGCATGACCGGCGCGCGGCCCATCAGCCTGCGCGCCGCCAGCACCGCCGAAGGCAGGCTCAGACCCGCCAACAGCAGCCCGATCCAGGCCAGCGTCATCGTACCAGTCGCCTGCTCACCGCCGGGCGTTTCACCCTCCAGCCAGGGCAGCAGCGTGGTCAGCGCCAGCACTCCGGCTGCCGCCAACCCCAGGAAGATGCCCGCCAGGCTGACGGCAAACTGGCCGGCCGAGCGCCAATCGAAGCGCGGCTGCGCCTGCATCACTTCTCCTCGATGGTCACGCTGAGGATGGTATCGGGTTCGGGCAGCACGCCGCCGCTCTGCGGGTCGCGCACCGTCAGCGACTGCACCACGTCCATGCCCTCGGTCACCCGGCCAAAAATGGTGTAGCCGCCGTCCAGGTTGGGCGTGGCGTCCAATGTGATGAAGAACTGGCTGCCGTTACGGTCGGCGCCCGAATTGGCCATCCCAACCAGGCCGGCCTGGTCAAATTTCAGGTCGCTGCTTTCGTTCTTGAACAGGTAGCCCGGGCCAAAAACGCCCGTGCCGCTCGGATCGCCGGATTGAGCCACAAAGCCCTCCAGCACGCGGTGCCAGGGCGCGTTGTCGAACCAGCCCTCGCGCGCCAGGAACACAAAGCTGTTCACCGCCAGCGGAGCCTTGTCGGGGAATAACTCGATCACGATTTTGCCCTTGGAGGTTTCCAGCGTGGCGGTATAGTGTTTGTTGGCGTCAATCACAGTCGGCGGACAGGCATCGAACTGGCGGTCTTTGAATTTTGACAATTCATAGACCAGCTCCAGCGTCGCCGAATCCGCCGAAACCTGGTCGAGTGGCGTGAAATACAGCTTGCCGTCGATCAGCACGTACAGCGACGGCGTGCCCGGGATCTGCAATTCCGTCGCCGTGGCATAGGCATCCGTGGCTTTCTTGACGATGGCATCGCTGGTCAGGTCGGTTTTGAATTTTTCAACGTCCAGCCCCTCGATGGTTTCCGCCTGACCGATCACCCAACTGGAAAAATCCTCCAGGCTCATCTCGATCCACGCAGTCCAATTGGCAGCGTCAAAGAGCAGCGCGTGCATCTCCCAGAATTTCCCCTGCAGGCCGGCGGCCTCGGCCGCCTGGGCGGAAAGGGTCGATTTATCATGCCCGGGCAGCGGGAAATGGCGGTACACCAGTTGCACTTCGCCCGCATGTGCGGCGACGAAATCCTTGATGCCCTGGGAGGTCTGCTGGCAGTAGGGGCACTGGAAATCGCTGTATTCGATCAACGTCAGGTACGCGCCGTCCGGGCCGAGCTTCCAATCCTGATCGGTGATGGGCGGCAGCAGTTTGGCGGCCTCGGGCTGTTCCTGGAACAGCACGGCCACCTGGCAGGCCGGGGTTTCAGCGCCTGCGCTTCCATCCGATGCCGGCGTGGGCGCCGCGGTGGGAGTGGGGGTGGGCGTGGCGGTGGGCGTGGCGCCGCAGGCCGAAAGCAGCACGGCGGCGATGATGAGCGTGAGAATCCATGCAGTTCGTTTCAAGGGTTTATTCCTTCTTCTAATAAATCTTCTAATAAATGTTACGATGCAGATGTGAGTTCCAGATTAAACACTGGGCGGCGTTAATCGTGCCAGAATCACCTGGCGCAGCGCCGTCTGAACCATTTCACGCGGCTGGCCGGCATCCAGCACCACCCAGCGGCGAGGTTCCTGGCGCGCCAGCTCCAGGTAGCCCGCGCGCACGCGCTGATGAAATTCCAGTTGGTAGGCGTCCATGCGGTTCCATTCGCCCACCGTCTTCTTGCGGCGCAGCCCGACGGCCGGGTCCACGTCCAGCAGCACGGTCAGGTCGGGCGTCAGCCCGCCGGTGGCGAATGCCAGCATCTGGCGGATGGTGTCCAGGTCGTTGCCGTGGCCGTAGCCCTGGTAGGCCAGCGTCGAATCGCCGTAGCGGTCCGAAATCACCACCGTGCCCGCGGCCAGCGCCGGCCGGATGACCTCGTTGACCAGTTGGGCGCGCGCCGCCAGGAAGAGCAGCGTCTCGGCGCGCGGGTTCATGGCGGTGTTATCGCTGCGCATCAGCACCTGGCGCACCTGGTCGCCGATGGCGGTGCCGCCGGGTTCGCGCGTGGTCAACACGTTCCAGCCGTCTTCGCGTAAAAAATCGGCCAGGTCGGGGAGATGGCTGGTCTTTCCGCTGCCTTCGGGGCCTTCCAGGGTGATGAACATGGGCTGCTGCGCCTTTTCGAAATCGGGGTCAGTCGCGGAAAATCCGCACGCGGCGGTTGGGCTCTTTTCCGTAGGAATGCGAAACCAGTTGCGCCTGGCGGGCCATCTCATGCTGCATGCGCCGGATGGCGGCCGAAGCCGGGGGCAAATCGACGAAGCGCTGCCCGCCCAGCACAGCCTGAATGGCGCTTTGCATCTGGCCGGCGGCGGTATCCAGGTCGCCGGGCAGCGGGCTGTCTTCGGGCAGGTTGAACAGCGAAGCCAGCGATTGTTCCATCTGTGCGATGGTGTTGGCGCGCAGCGCGTAGATCTGCAACCCGCGCTCCTCGGCTTCGACGATGGCCTGCTCGCGCGCGCGGTAATAGGCGCGCAGCGTCATCACCACGTCGGCCTCTTCCAGCTCGCGCACCACGAAGACCGGCACGCCCAGGCGTTTGGCCGCCTGCATCAGCCGGTTGCGCGCCACGCCGTACGGGAACACGCGCACCGTGCGAATGGCGGTCGCCTGCACGGCGTCCTCGTCGGGCTGGTCTTCGCGCCGGATCTCGCGCATCTCTTCGTAGTTGTTGGCGGTGCGCAGCGGACCGCTGCCGCCCATGCCTTCGCTCGCGCTGCGCCGTCCACCGCGCGCCTGGCGGGCCACCGCCTGCGTGGGCGCGGGTTTTTCAATTTTAATCTCGCCGTCCTCCGAGCGCGTGCGGATCTCAGGGGCCAGCGGGTAGCCGCGCAGCAGCGAGTCCACCGCCGCGGCCACGTCCGCGTGAACCGCCAGGCGGTCGCGCTCCTGGATCTCCACCAGCACATCAAAGGTCGGCGGCGAGCGCCGTTCCAGCACGGTCTTTTGCGTGCCGCGCCGGCGCGCTTCCTCATCCGAAAGCGTCACCGATTCGATCCCGCCCACCAGGTCAGAGAGCGTGGGGTTGAGCAGCAAATTTTCCAGCGTGCGCCCGTGCGCGGTGGCCACCAGTTGCACGCCGCGCTCGGCGATGGTGCGCGCGGCCAGGGCTTCCAGCTCGCGCCCGATCTCGTCGATGACGATCACCTCAGGGTTGTGGTTTTCCACCGCCTCGATCATCACCTCGTGCTGCAGCGAGGGTTTGGCCACCTGCATGCGCCGGGCGCGTCCCACCGCCGGGTGCGGCACGTCGCCGTCGCCGCCGATTTCGTTGGAAGTGTCGACGATGATGGTGCGCTTGCTCTCGGCCAGGATGCGCGCCGATTCGCGCAGCATGGTGGTTTTGCCAATGCCGGGCTTGCCCAGCAGCAAAATGCTCTTGCCCGATTCCACCAGGTCCTGGATGATGTCGATGGTGCCGTACACGGCGCGCCCCACCCGGCAGGTGAGGCCCACGATGTGCCCGCGCCGGTTGCGGATGGCCGAGATGCGGTGCAGCGTGCGTTCCAGGCCGGCGCGGTTGTCCGCGTCCACCTCGCCGATGCGCGAGACGACGTAATCGATCTCATCGCGGGTCACCTCGCTGGAGAGCAGTTCAATTTCGCCGTCCACGAAGCGCGCCATGGGTTTGCGCCCCAGGTCCAGGATGATTTCAAGTAAATTATCACTGTTATTGACTTTAACCACCGCGTCGGCGATCAACGCAGGCAAAACGCCGAGCAGCGCGTGTAAATCATCGGTAATTCTGCGTTGTGTCATAGGTTCGATCATGGCTCCTGTGATTTATAGGAAGCAGCAGACGGTTTTTCGCCGTTAACCTGCATGCTGCGGGCTATCGGCGCGCCGGGTTCAACCCGTTTTTCCAGCACACCCAGGCGCGGCAGGGCCTGCATCACGCGGGCGGCGTTGGCCAGGTGGCGCACCAGCAGCGCCTGCCGGGGTCCCACGCTGGCGCCCAGGTCCTCGAACAACGGCTCCAACCAGGCTTCATACGAACGCACCGCTGCATACACCGGGCGGTTGGGCTCCGGGCGCAGGCGGGCAACCAGGCTGGCCAGCAGCGCGGGGGTTTCTTCCACGTCCGGGTGAATCAACGGCCGTACAAAAATCCCCGCCGGCCCGCTGACCGTTTCCACATAGGCGGTCAGCTCGTCCTTCTGGTAAAAAACCAGCCCGTGGGAAAGGCGCAAATGCAGCGGTTCGGCAGCCTGCACCAGCGGCGGCATCACCTGGGCATGCAGGTTTCGTACCGCCTGCTCGTCCACGCTGGCCGCCGCGCGCCAGTGATTGGGCGCCGGCAGCGCCGAAAGCGGCGCATCCAACCGCCAGACGCGCTGGCGGGCATAAGTGGAAAAACCGGCTGCGCGCAGGCCTTCAAAAGCCGGGCTGCGCTCATCCACCTCGGCCAGCAGGTGGAATGCGCCCCATTCGCCGGCCTGCCAGGCCAGCGCCTCCAACAGCGCGGGCAACGCCGGCGAGGAGAGTTCGTTCAACGGCAACAGGTAGGTCAGGCGAGCGCATTTCTCGCCGCCGCGGTAGCTCACCTGGCCGATCAACGGCCCGGCGCCATCTGCCGCCGGCGCGACTGCTGTGAAGAATTCGTTGGACGGACGCAGCCGCGTGAGCATGCCGGCCAGGGTGAACGGGCTGCCGTGCGTCAGGCGCAGCGCGCTGTCCAGGTATAGCACCTGGTTGCGTTGGCGAAAAACCGCCGGCAGGTCAGACCAATCTAACGCTCGGATTTCGATTGCGCCATCTCCAAAAAATACCGATGGAAGCGGTCGTCCTGGGTCAGTTCCGGGTGGAACGACGTTGCCAGCCAGCGGCCCTGGCGGGCGGCCACAATGCGCCCGTCGGGCAGCGCGGCCAGCGCCGCGGCCGTTCCGCGCACCGCTTCGATCAACGGGGCACGGATGAACACGGCGTGATAGGCTTTGCCGCCTCCATTCAAATGCCGCAGCGCGGGCACGTCCAGGTCGGTCTCAAAACTGGCCACCTGGCGGCCAAACGCGTTGCGCTCAATGACAATATCCATCAACCCCAGCAGCGGCTGCGGGCGGCCCACCTCGCGCGCCATGAAAATGGCGCCGGCGCAGGTGCCCCACAGCGCATGTTCCGCCGCAAAGGTCTTCAGCGGCTCCATCAGGTTAAAATCCACCGCCAGTTTGCCGATGGTGGTCGACTCGCCGCCGGGAATGATCAATCCGTCCAGCCCGTCCAGGTGAGCGGGCAGGCGCACCTGGCGCACTTCGGCGCCCAGGCGCTCCAGCATCACCTGGTGTTCGTGAAACGCGCCCTGCAGCGCGAGTACGCCAATCCGCATGCTTTCTACCAGCCCCGTCCGGCCAGCAGCTCATTTTCGGGGATGCTGGTCACGTTGCGCCCGACCATTGCCTCGCCCAGGTTGCGGCTGACCTCAGCCAGCACGGCCGGGTCGTTATAGTGCGTCACGGCCTTCACAATTGCCGCGGCGCGTTTGGCCGGGTCGCCGGATTTGAAGATGCCCGAACCGACGAAGACGCCGTCCACGCCGAGCTGCATCATCAGGGCGGCATCCGCCGGGGTGGCCACGCCGCCCGCAGCAAAGTTGACCACCGGCAGCCGGCCCAGGCGTTTGGTTTCCACCACCAGCTCATAGGGCGCGCCGTTTTCCTTGGCGAAGGCCATCAGCTCTTCGTCGGGCAGGTTTTGCAGGTGGCGAATCTGGCCCATCACGGTGCGCGCGTGGCGCACGGCCTCCCCCACGTCGCCGGTACCGGCCTCGCCCTTGGTGCGGATCATGGCCGCACCTTCGCCCACGCGCCGCAGCGCCTCGCCCAGGTTACGGCAGCCGCACACGAACGGCACCTTAAAGGCATGCTTATTGATATGGTGCTCCTCGTCCGCCGGGGTCAGCACCTCGGATTCATCGATATAATCCACGCCAATGGCCTCGAGGATCTGCGCCTCGACAAAATGACCAATGCGGCACTTGGCCATCACCGGGATCGAAACGGTGGCCATAATGCGCTCGATCAAATCGGGGTCGCTCATGCGCGCCACGCCGCCGTTGGCGCGGATATCGGCGGGAACGCGTTCCAGCGCCATCACGGCGCACGCGCCGGCGTCTTCCGCGATGCGCGCGTGGTCCGGCGTGACCACATCCATGATCACGCCGCCCTTGAGCATTTGAGCCAGGCCCGATTTCACCGCAAAGGTCGCTACCTGCTGATCCATTCATGCCTCCAAGATAAATACTAAAACCCTGCGGGAACCACTCCCGGCAAGGCGGCGCATTCTTTCGCTCCTGGTTTTGATTCTACCACTCCCCATACATCCAATCAACGGCCCATACAAGCCGGGTGCGTTTCAGTTAAGGTTGGTCAGAGACCGGCCCCACCTTGCCCTTGGATGGTTTTGGCCTCCGAACCACATCCCGCGCCGCCGGGCCTTGCCCCGGCGACAACCCGCAAGAAAGGGGCCGGTCAGAGACCGGCCCCATCGTGTGGTTTGGATGGTTTTGGTCAGAGACCAAAACCGCTTCGCTTTCCCGGCCTCAGACCGGCCCAGCGCGCATGGCGGAAAACTTGAATTACTCCGCCTCCGCCCGCAGAGCGCGCTCCTTCGCATCGGCGCGGCGCAGGAAGAACTTGGTGATCTCTTCGGCAATGGCCGGGATGACCGCCAGGCCGAATACGATCGCCCATTCGGTGCCGGTCGGGTTGTGCGTGTTGAAGATCGGCTGCAGGAAAGGCACGGTCACCACCAGCACCAGCAGCAGGATGGACAAACCTACGGCATACTGCATCCATTTGTTGGAGAATACACCCAGTTGGAAGATTGAAGCGCGTTCCGAGCGGACTGTGTAGGCGCGGAAAAGCTCGCACAGCGAGAGCGTCATAAAGGCCATCGTCTCAGCGGTCTGCACGTCCACGCCGTTCCAGTTGTGCTGGAACAGGTAGGCAAAAGTGCTCATGCCCTGCGGAACGATTGCTCCAGCTTCCAGGTGCCAGGCCAGGCCGATCAGGAAGGCGGTCAGCACAGCGCCGGTCTGGGCAACCGTCTGCACGGCAATGCCGATGCCCATCGTCTTGTTGATGATCGGCTCGTTCTTGGCGCGCGGCTTCTGCTGCATGGTATCCGGGTCGCCTTTTTCCATCGCCAGGGCCAGCGCCGGAGCGCCGTCGGTGAGCAGGTTGAGCCACAGCAGTTGAATGGCGGTCAGCGGCGTGGGCAGCCCGGTCAGCGTGGCCAGGAAGATGATCATGATCTCGGCCACGTTGGACGAGAGCAGGAAGAAGACGAATTTGCGGATATTGGCGTAGATGATGCGGCCCTGTTCGACGGCCGAAACGATGGTGGCGTAGTTGTCGTCGGTCAGCACCATGTCGGCGGTTTCCTTGGCCACATCGGTGCCGGTAATGCCCATCGCCACGCCGATGTCGGCGAGCTTGATGGCCGGGGCGTCGTTGACGCCGTCGCCGGTCATGGCCACCACTTCATCGTTGGCGCGCAGCGCATCGACGATGCGCATCTTGTGCTCGGGCGAAACGCGGGCAAACACGTCGGTGGTCTTGACCACCTCGCGCATTTGCTCGTCGCTCAGGTCGTTCAGCTCGGCGCCGGTACGCACCTCGTGCCCGGGGCGCAGCAGGCTGATCGACTGGGCGATCGCGCGGGCCGTGTTGGGATAATCGCCGGTAATCATGATGGTGCGAATGCCCGCGCCGCGCGCGGTCAACAGCGCCGGTTTCACCTCGGGGCGGGCCGGGTCAATCATGCCCACCAGGCCGGTAAAAATCAAATCCTTCTCCAGTTCATCATTGTTTTCCTGGTCGGGCATCGACGCAATGACGCGGTAGGCCATGCCCAACACGCGCAGCGCATCCTGGGTGAGCGCGTCGTTGGCGGCCAGGATTGCCTGCCGGGCTGCATCATCCAGCGGCTTCACCGTACGGTCGTCAATATTGAGATAATAGGCGCACAGTCCAAGCACTACGTCCGGCGCGCCCTTGACGGCGATGGCGTACTGCTCGCTGCGGCCGGCTACAATCGCGGGCGCAATTTCCATGCGCGGGTCCACCAGCGTGTGCACGGTGACCATACGCTTGCGCACCGAATCAAACGGGATTTCGCCCGAGCGCGGGAAAGCCGAGTGCATGGTTTCGGTCATCAGGCCGGCCTTGGCCGCCGCCACCAGGATCGAACCTTCGGTCGGGTCGCCCACGATGCGGTGCGTGATCTCACCGTCCTCGGAGGTGAATTGATCCAGTTGGGCATCGTTGTTCAACGCGCCAATCCACAGCGTGGTCAGCGCGCCGGGAAAATCGCGGATATCGATCTTCTTGCCCTCATGGAAGAATTCGCCCTCGGGTTTATAGCCGGCGCCGCTGATATCGATGAAATGCCCGTCCACCCAGATGCGCGTGACGGTCATGGCGTTTTGCGTGAGCGTGCCGGTCTTATCCGAGCAGATAACGGTGGCCGAGCCGAGCGTTTCCACCGACGAAAGCCGCCGGATGAGCGCGTGGCGGCGCACCATTTCCTGCATGCCCAGCGCCAGGCTAATGGTCACCACCGCCGGCAGGCCTTCCGGCACGGCGGCAATCGCCAGGCTGACCGCGATCATGAACAGGTCAACAATTTCCTGCAGGCCGTTCTCGGTGAAGATCTGCGACCAGCCGCCGATCGAGTCGAGCGCGCGGATAAAACCGATGATGAACACCAGCGCTACAACGATCAACGAGCCGTAAACCAGGGTCTTGCCCAGGTCGTCCAGGCGTTTTTGCAGCGGGGTCTCTTCCTCCTCCACCGCTTGCAGCATGGTGGCGATCAGGCCGAGCTGGGTGTGCATGCCGGTGGAGGCCACCACGCCGTGCCCGCGCCCGTAGGAGACCACCGTACCCATAAAGACGGTGTTCTTGCGGTCGCCCAACGGCGCGTCCGGCAGCAACACGACCGAGGCGTTCTTTTGCACCGCGGTCGATTCGCCGGTCAGCGCGGCTTCTTCCACTTTCAGGTTGACCGCTTCCAGCAGGCGAATGTCGGCCGGGATGAAGTTGCCGGCTTCCAGGAAAACCACATCGCCGGGCACCAGCTCGCGCGCGGGAATGGAAGTGCGGTGCCCGTCGCGCAGCACCTGGGCTTCAGGCGCGGCCAGCTTCTTCAATGCCGCCAGGGCCTGTTCGGCGCGGCTTTCCTGGATGACGCCCAGCACGGCGTTGAGAATGACGATCGAAATAATGGCGATCGCATCAACGGTTTCGCCGAGCAGGGCTGAGATAACGGATGCGATGATCAACAGGATGATCACCAGGCTCTTGAGTTGGTCCAGCACCAGCATAATGAAGCTTCGACGGGGCGCTTCCTGCAACTGGTTGGGGCCATATTTTTCCAACCGGCGGGCAGCTTCTTCGGTTGTCAACCCGTTTTCCAGGGGCACCTGGAGCTCCTCCAGCACCTGCTCCGTGCTCATCGCATGCCAGGTAATTTCCATATCAGGCGCGGCGGGCGCAGGCTTCTCACTTTCTTTGAGTGTCATGAGCAAATTCTCCTCTAAACAGAGTTCGGGCAGGCAGGACATCCTGCCCGTCAATTCCGGATTAATCCATTTGTTCCGGGATCTCGGGGCCAATCACCGTTCCCGGCAGAATGGTCGCGCTTTTCGGGATGACCACCACCCCATCGCGCACAAACCAGGTATCGCCATCCACATCCTTATAATCGCGGGGGAATGCCCGGATGATCACCCCCCGCCCGATGCGCGCATTTTTATCAATGATGGCGCCGTCAATGATGGATCCCTCGCCAATGCCAATCGGCACGTGTCCATCCTCGGGGCTGGGCGAACAGGATTTTTCATCATAATAATCTGCGCCCATTAAAATCGTGTTAGTCAGCTTTACGCCGGCGCGAATCTGGGTGCGCACGCCCACCACGCAATTAATCAATTCGGCGTTTTCAATGCAGCAGCCTTCCGACAGCAGTACATTTTCCAGCTTGCTGTTGTGAATAATGGAGCCCGGTAAAAAGCGCGGGTGCGAATAGATTGGGCGTTTGGGATCGTAAAAATCAAAAGGCGGGTTGGGCGACGCCAGCGCCAGGTTGGTATCGTAAAACGAGCGAATCGTTCCGATATCGGCCCAGTAGTCATCAAAATCATAACCGACCACTTTGTAGGACTCGATCGATTTTGGAATAATCTCGCCGCAAAATCGGTATAGGCCGTGCCTTCCAGCATCTTAAAAAGTACGTCGGTTTTGAAGAGATAGATACCCATCGAGCCCAGGAAGGGCCGTTTTTCGTCCTTCAGGCTGACCATTTCTTCCAATACGGCCGGATCTTTGGGCTTTTCGGCAAAGCGCGTAATGCGGAAATTCTCGCCGCGTTTGAGCAGCCCCAACCGCGATGCCTCTTCGCGCGGCACCGGCTGCACCGCCACGGTGATATCGGCATCCAGGTCGAAGTGGAATTTGGCCATGGCGGCATAATCCATGCGGTACAGGTGATCGCCCGCCAGGATCAACGTGTATTCCGCGGCAGTCGTGCGGATTTCGTTGATCTGCTTGCGCACGGCATCTGCGGTGCCCTGGTACCACTCGGCATGGCTCATGGTCTGCTCGGCCGCCCAGATTTGCACCCAGCCGGCATGGAAAGTGTCAAACTGGTAGGTGCGGGTGATGTGCCGGTGCAGGCTGACCGAGTTGAACTGCGTCAGTACGGCGATGCGGTAAATGCCCGAGTTGATGCAGTTGCTGATTGGGATGTCAATCAAGCGGTATTTGCCGGCCATGGGTACGGCCGGTTTGGAGCGCATTTTGGTCAGAGGAAACAACCGGCTGCCGCGGCCACCTCCCAGGATCACTGCCAGAATATTATCCAGCGCCATAGTCATATCCGTCTCCCTTCTTGATGCGCTTACTGATGTCAACCGCATTTCACCAGCCAGGTTGAGAGTGAATCACAACTTGCTTGCAAAGGGGGGAATTCAACCGCACTCAAGCAAAAGCATAACCGCTCTTGAACGGTTTTTCAATGTGTAATTTGTGATAATTATAGGATGATTCTCGAATAAAATTCGCGCAAAAAGCCGCTCTTTTCGATTTCCAGGCCCATTAAAGTTGCCAATCGCCGACGTAAGCCCGGTGCGCCTGCAAAAATTCCTCCACCAGCGGCCGGGCGCGCGAATAGGAAAGCACCAGCGGGTGCGCCATCAACGCCTCGACGGCCAGTTCGCGCGAATGCTCGCGGATGGCCTGCACGGTCAGCCGTTCGTACAGTTTGACCGATTTCATCAGGCCAAGCTGCGGCGCGGGCACCGCGCCAATGGGGATAACCTGAATTCCGCTGCCATCCACCCGGCAGCTCACCTCCACCACGTCATCCGCCGCCATGCCGGCGATTGCGGTCTCATTGGGTACGTTCAACGCGGTGTAGAGCGGTTTATTTTTCTCCAACGCCTCGATGATCGAAAGCGCCACGCCGGCGTAGCCCTCGCCGCCTTCGGCCGGGATGTCGGCGTCGAAAAGCTGCTCCTGGTCCGCATCAACAACGCTCTCCCCGCTGCCTTCACCCGCAGCGCGGGCGTAGTGCATGTAGGTGGCGCCGCGCCGCTGTTCGTAGCCAAAGAAGGCGCGCAGGGCGCGCTCCGGGTTGCGCTGCACGCCAATTTCTTCGAGCTGCTCGATCAACTGCCGGTTGAGCGCAACGATCTCTTCGCCGCGCGTCAGGCGTTCGGCGCTGATGGCGGCCACGGCCCGCTCGGCGTAATAATAATAGTAGAGATACTCGTTCAGGTGCATGCCGGCCCGGCGCACCAGTTCAGGCGCAAATAAGCCCTGGTGATCGCGTAAAAAGCGGTCGTCCGCGATGGCGCGCGGCAGCACGTCTTCGCCGTCAATCCAGGCGCGCCGGCACCACGACAGGTGATTCAGGCCAAACACTTCGGCGCGCACCCGCCGGTGCTCCACGCCGGCCCACCCGGCAACGGCCCCCTGCCCGCCGTTGGCCCCGTCGCAGATGCCGATGGTGCGCTCGAAACCTGCCTCGCGCAGCGCCTGCGTGACCAGCCCGGCCGGGTTGGTGAAGTTGTACATCCAGGCCTGCGGGCTCACCTCGCGCAGCAGTTCGGCGTAACCCAAAATGGCCGGGATGCTGCGCAGCGCCATGGCAAACCCGCCCGGGCCGGTGGTTTCCTGTCCCAGCACGCCGTGGCGCAGGGCGATGCGCTCATCGGTGGCGCGGCCCTGCTCAAAGCCGGCGCGGATGGTGGTGACCACGTGATCGGCGCCGGTCAGCGCCGCGCGCGCATCGGTGGTGGCCGTGATGGTGAAGGGATCGCCGGCGCGGTGGACCAGTTCGCGGCACAGCCCGCCAAACAGCTCCAGCTTGCGCTCGTCGATGTCCATCAGGCACAGCTCATTCACGCCGATGCGCTGCTGCCAGCGCAGCAGGGTCATCACAAACAAAGGCGACCGCACGCCGCCCCCGCCGATCAATGTCAGTTTCATAAGTCAAGCTCCTGTAAGAGGGAATTTACCACGAAGACACGAAGGATGGAGAAGATAATTTAGCATAAGAGAAAATGAGAAGATTTCATCGATTTGGAAATGTTCTTGCTCCAATTGATCTTCAAACTCTGTGCTCTGTGTCAGTGATTTTCTTCCCGCGGTTATCTTAAGTACTTCTCCAGTTCCGCCAGGGTTGGCGCGGCAGCCGTGCCGCCGCGCTGCGTCGTCGACAGCCCGCCGCAGATGTTGCCGTAGCGCAGGCAGGTCTCGATCGGCTCGCCGCGCAGGTGCGCCGCCAGGAACCCGGCGTTGAACGAATCGCCCGCCCCGGTGGTATCCACCACCTGCACATCCAGCGCGGGCGAATGCCAGGTCTGCCGGCCGGCCTGCGCGAAGGCTCCATCCTTGCCGGCTTTGACGATGACCAGCGGGCAAAACTCGGCCAGCCGCGCCGCGGCAGACGCCGGATCTGCCTCGCCGGTCAACTGGCAGGCTTCGCTCTGGTTGGGCGCAAAAATATCCACCTTGCGCAGCAGGTCGCTCAGGCCAGGCTCTGCCAGCGTGGCCGTGGTGTACTGACAATCGGTGTACACCTTGCCGCCGTGAAGGTGAACAAAATCCACAAAGTGCTGTGCTTCCGGCGAACCGTCGAAAGGCGCGTTGACCACCCAGCGCGGCTTTTGCGCGGCGATCACCCCTTCGGCAAACGATTCTGGAAAGGGGTCCATATAGCTGATGAAGCCGCGGTCGTGCACGAACGAAAAGGCAATGCTCACGCTGCGCAGCGGGCGATTGTAGAACTGGAACAGCGAAGTATCCAGCCCCTCGCGTTGGGCCTCTTCGTGGATGAACCGGCTGAACAGATCGTTGCCCAGGCGCGCCATCCAGCGCGCGCGCACGCCCAGCCGGTGCATGGCCGTCGCCAGGATGTACGCGCCGCCGGGGACGATGTCCATGTCCTCGCCAAACAGGTCCGCGCCCAGGCGGGGCGGCTCCGGCAGCCCGGTGATGACAATATCGCAAAAATAATCTGCCAGGATCAAAACGTCGCAATCGGGCATTTTACGGTCTCTGATAAACGCGCACGTAATCCACTCGCATCGTCTGCGGGAAGGTCGTGCGCTCATCGGGATATCCAGGCCAGTTTCCGCCCACCGCCACATTCAAAATCAGGAAAAAATTATGATCGAAGACCCAGCGTTTGTCTGCCGGGAACTGGCTCTGATGCAGGGTGGCATACAAATGGTCGTCCACGTACCAGCGCAATGCATCCGGCTCCCATTCCAGCGCAAAGACATGGTATTGATCCTTAAAAGCAGTCCCGTCATCCAGCGTAAAAGCTGTGGAAATGCCGCCTGCGCCCGAATAGCCCGGGCCGTGCACGGTGCCGTAAACGGTGGAAAGCTCGCGGCCAATATTTTCCATGATATCAATTTCGCCGCAATTTGGCCAGCCGGTTTCGGCAATATCCGCGCCCAGCATCCAGAACGCCGGCCACACGCCCTGCCCGTAGGGCAGTTGCAGGCGCGCCTCAACGCGCCCGTAGGTGAATTCAAACAGGCCGCGGCTCAGCAGGCGCGCCGAGGTATAGCGGCAAGGCCCGTACCAGCATTCCATTCCCGGCAGCGGCGACTCCACGGGCCGGGCGGTGATGGCCAGGGCGCCTTCTCCGTCCAGCGCAGCGTTTTCCGGCCGGGCGGTGTAGAACTGCCATTCGTTATTGCCCCAACCCTGGCCGCCCAGGTCAAAGGTCCATTTCGCGTCGTCCGGGCCGGCGCCGGCCGGTCCATCAAACTCATCAGACCAGATCAATTTCCAGCCCGGCAGGTCGGCCGGGGCGGGTTCAGGTTGCGGTGTAGCAGTGGGTTTCATCGGTTGGCAGGCGCTGAACAATGCCAGCATCAATAAAATTCCACACAGCCGCTTTTTCATGCGGTTGGCCGAAGCGCCTGTTCAGTCTGCGGATCAAACAGGCACAACTGGCGTCCGTCCACCTGCAGGGTCAGCGCTTTGCCCGGCGCGTACAGCTCCTCATCCACGCCCTGGAAAATCGCCGAAGCGCGCGGTCCGCCGGGCAACTTCAGCAACACAATCAGCTCGGCCACCAGCGGTTCCACATCCTCCACCACCGCTTCCAACGGGCTTAATGCGCCGCCTTCGGCGTCATTTTCCAGGTGAGGGGGCAAAAAAGCCGCCGCCGGGATGCCCACGATGACCTTCTCGCCGGGGTAGGCCGCCAGCGTGCCACGCCAGCCTTCTGGCAGGCTCAGCAGCGCGCCGTTCTCCAGGCGCACCTGGCAGTCGCCGCGCAGCGGCGTTGCGGGCAGCAGGTTCATCGCCGGCGTGCCAATGAACCCGGCTACGAACAGGTTGGCCGGCCGCTCGATCAGGTCGTTGGCCTTGCCCACCTGCTGCAGCCGCCCGTTGGCGATGATGGCGATGCGGTCGCCGATGGCCAGCGCTTCGGTCTGGTCGTGCGTGACGTAGATGGACGGCTTTTGCTTGGCGCGGTGCACCATCACGATGTCGCGGCGCGCCTGGGCGCGCAGCTTGGGATCCAGGTTGGAGAGCGGCTCATCGAACAGGTACAATTCGGCGTTCTTGGCCAGCGCGCGCGCCAGCGCCACACGCTGTTGCTCGCCGCCCGAAAGGTCAACGATGATGCGCTCGATCAGCGGGGTCAGGCCCAGTTTGGCAGCCGCTTCTTCCACCCGGCGCTTCACCTCATCCTTCGGCATGCCGCGCGCCTCCAGCCCGTAGGCAATATTCTCAAAAACATTCATGTGCGGGTACAGGCCGTAGTCCTGGAACACCATACCAATGTTGCGCTCACGCGGCGGCAGGCCGGTGATATCCCGCCCGCCCAGGCTGATCTGCCCGCCGTCAGCCGGCTCGATGCCGCACACCAGGCGCAGGATGGTGCTCTTGCCGCCGCCCGAAGGCCCCAGCAGCACGAAGAATTCACCCTCCTCGACCGAAAAGTCAATATTGTTCAACACGGCGCGGCCGCCGTAGCGTTTGGTCAACCCCTTAACATCCAGAGCTCCCATGGGTCATCCTTTCACAACCGAATGATAAAGCTGTACCTGGTAAAGCGCCAGCAGCACCGGCACGATCAAAAAGAAGCCGGCGATGGACACCACGCCCAGCAGCAGCGTCAGCAGGCTGACCAGCGCCATCACCAGCGTGCGCCCCGGCCGGCGCCAGAACAGCCGCACCGATTGGGCCAACATGCCGGTAAAAGCCAGGTCTTCGCGCAGCGCGAACAACCCGCCCCAGTACAGCGAAACGACCGCCAGCAGCAGCACCAGCAGGCGCGCCAGCGCGTCCGGCAGCAGCCAGCCCTGCTGCCCGCTGGCATAAGCCGCCCAGCCCAGCAGCCCAAACAAACTGTACAGGGGCAGCAATTTGAACAGGCTGGGCTTCCAGGTTTCCTTCAGGCAGTCCAGCACCAGGTCCTTATCCAGCGGCACGCCCTGGCTGAGCTGCTCGGTCAGCCCAAACAGCAGCCCGGTGGCCGGGATCAACGCTACGACTGAATACAGCGTCAGCAGCAGGCGCAGCCAGGGCGGCATTTCAAACACCCAGGCCGCAATCAACGGCGCGCATTGCAGCGCCCACAGCAGGTTGACCAGGATCAGCCGCTCGAGCTGGTCCTTGACCAGCGCGAACGACCGCCAGACGGGGCTGCGTTCTTCTTCGGGGCGCGGACCGGAATCGTCGAAAAAGGACATGGCTACTCCGCCAGGATGGACTGCTCAGTTTCGGCGTCGAAGAAGTGCGCCTTTTGCAGGTGCACGGCCAGCGGAATTTCGCGGCCGATGTAGGTGGAGGGAATGCGCGTGCGGAAGGTGGCGGTGAAATCCTGGGCCTTTTCTTCCAGCGTGCTCAGGTACACCGACGCGCCGGTCGAAGACGGTTCGATCACGTTGATGACGCCCTGGAACTGGTTGTTCTCGGTCACCTCGAAGGGCGCCAGGCGCGGCACGTGCAGGTCTTCCGGCCGGATGCCCATCTTGACCGGCTTGCCGGCGTACTTTTCCAGCCGGTGGGCCGTTTCCGGCGGCAGCAGCAGGTCAAAGGCCGCGTTGCGCACGCGCAGCCCCTCCGGCGCGCGCTCCACCACCACGTCGAACAGGTTGATGCTGGGCGTGCCGATGAAATAAGCCACAAACAGGTTGGTGGGGCGCTCGTAAAGCTGCGCGCCGGTGCCAATTTGTTCAATCTTGCCGGCGCGCATCACCGCGATGCGGTCGCCCATCGCCATCGCCTCCGACTGGTCGTGGGTCACATAGACGCTGGGACTTTGCTTTTCGTGGTGCAGCGCCATGATGTCCTCGCGCGCCTGGTGGCGCAGTTGCGCGTCCAGGTTGGCCAGCGGTTCGTCGTACAGGTACAGGTCGGCGTCGCGCACCATGGCGCGCGAGAGCGCCACGCGCTGCCGCTCGCCGCCCGAAAGCTGGCGCGGCTTGCGGTAAAGCAGGTGGTCGATGCGGAAGGCGGTGGCCGCCTTGACCACGCGCTCTTTGATCAATTTGCTTTGCGCGCGCCGGGCGCGCAGCCCGTAGGCAATGTTTTCAAACACCGTCAGGTGCGGAAAAACCGCGTAATCCTGGAAAACCATGGCCACGTTGCGGTCGCTGGGCCGGATATCATTGACCCGCCGCCCGCCGAAGTAGATCTCGCCGCCGCTGGCCTGTTCCAGCCCGGCCAGCATGCGCAGCGTGGTGGTCTTGCCGCAGCCCGAAGGCCCCACCAGCACCAGGAACTCGTGCTCGCCGAGATCAAAGCTAATGTCGTTGACGGCGGCTTTCTCGGCGAATTGTTTGACCAGATGAGAAACGCGAATATTTGCCATCCTGCCCTCTCAAAACAGCTCAGGCACGCCGGGAACATGCAGCGCAGTTTCGGCGTCAGCCGCAAAGATGTAAGCCCGCTCCCAGTCGGGTCGCAGGTAGAGCATCTTCGCGTCGGGGAAGTCCAGCGGCACCAGCGCGTTGACCGGCGCCCCGTTCACATCTCCGTGGGCGAAAGCCGCCCGCTCGGTGAACAGCCGCTCGATGCGCGTCACGTTCATCGCCAGGCTGCCCGGTTCGGGCTCGCGCGCCACCAGCCAACCCTCCGGGCGCACGCCCAGGCGCAGGCTGCCCTGCGGCAGCCCGCCGGATAGTTGCTCCGGCAGTGCCAGTTCCGTCTGCCCGGCTGCGCGCAGCGTTCCGTGCGCCAATTCCCCCGGCAAAATGCTGATGGGCGGCGTGCCGATCAACGTGGCCACGAACAGGTTGGCCGGCGCGTAGTACAGCTCGTCGAATGTGCCAATCTGCTCCAGGCTGCCCGCGCGCATCACCGCGATGCGGTCGCCCATGAAGATGGCCTCCTGCTGGTCGTGCGTGACGTACAGCGTGGTGATGCCAAATTTTTTCAGCAGGCGGCGGATTTCGGTGCGAGTGCGCTCGCGCAGCTTGGCATCCAGGTTGGAAATGGGCTCGTCCATCAGGAAGACGTTGGGCTCACGCACGATGGCCCGCGCAATGCCCACGCGCTGCTTCTCGCCGCCCGAGAGCGTATCCACCTGGCGGCCCATCAGCATGTCAAAGCCAATGCCCATCAGTTCCGAGGTCTCGCGCAGGCGCTGCTCTTTCTCTTCCGCGCTGCGGTGGTGCACCTCGAAGTAATAGCTCATGTTGTTCTTGCCCTCCTTGGTCGGATAGAGGGCATAATCCTGGAACACCATGCCCACCCCGCGGTCCTGCGGCGTGATTTTGGTGACGTCGAAATCGTTGTACAGCACGCGCCCCTCATCGGCGAACTCCAGCCCGGCGATCACCTTGAGCAGCGTGCTCTTGCCGCAGCCCGATGGCCCCACCACGCTGACCGTTTCGCCCTCGGCGATGCGCATGTTGATGTTGTTCAGACCCTTCACCGGTTTGGAATCGGCCGCGCCCACCGCGGGGTAGTAGTACTTGACCACATTTTCAAGGGTTACGCTGCTCATTTCAACCCCTGGATCTTCACGCCCTTGAGCAGGTATTCGCGCGCGATGATGAAGAAGATGAAGGTCGGGATGGCCTGCAGCAAACCCAGCACCATCAGGCCGTTCCATGACAGACCCTGCGAAACCAGCTCGCTGATGCCCGCCGAGGCCCCCACCGCGGTGAGCGGGTTGGTGGTGCCGGCCGCGCCAAACGCATCTGAGATGCGCCGGATGGCCAGCGTCAGCGGCGCAATGGCGCTATCTTGAATCACCACCAGCGGCCACAGGTAGCTATCCCAGGTGGCGCCGAAGGTGAAATAAGCCACCACCGCGTACACCGGGATGGACATGGGCAGGATGATGCGCCGGAAGATGTTGAACTCCGAGCCGCCGTCCACCCGCGCGGCGTTGATGATCGAATCGGGGATGCCGTCGAAGTAGCCTTTGAACAGCAGGAAGTTGCCCGCGCTGAAGCCGGCCGGGATGATCACCGCCCAGTAAGTGTTCCAGATGCGCAGCGTGGGGAAAGCGACGTCGGTGCCGGGAATGTTGGGCGCCACCGGCAGCGGGAAGGGGAAGTTGCGCGTCAGCAGGAAGGACGGGATCAGGCTGACGATGCCGGGCAGCATCAGCGTACCGATGAAAAAGATGAACAGGTTCTTGGCGGCGCGCCCCTTGATGAGTTTGCTGACCGCGTAAGCCGCCAGCGAGGTGACCGGGATGCTCAGGATCATGGTGCCAAAGGTCATGATCATCGAGTTGAGGAAATACTTGCTCAGCGGCTGTGAAAGCACCGATTTGGCGATGTCCGAAAGCTTCAGCACCAGTCCCCAGGCGGCAAAGGTGGGCTGCCTGGGCCACAGGGTAGGCGGCATGGCCATCGCCTCAGTGGCGGGCTTGATCGACGTGGTGATCATGATATAGAACGGCACCAGGTGCATGAACACGCCAAAGGCCAGGAATGCCACCACCAGCCACCAGGAAATCCGCACACCAAGTTGCTTACGACCGACGGTTGGAAACAGGCTCATCGGTTCCTCCTTTTTAGACGTCCGGGTCCGACTTGAACACCAGCCGGAAGACCAGCACGAAGACCATAATCAGCGCGAACAGCATCACCGCCAGCGCGGTCGAGTCGCCGATGCGCCCGTTGTTCAGCAGCGTGAACATGTACATCACCACCGTGCGGCTGGCGCCGTTGGGCCCGCCGCGCGTCATCAGGTCGGGGAAGGTGAATTCCTGCAAACTGCCAATGATCGAGAAAAGCAGCGTCATCGAGATGATCGGGCGCAGGCGCGGCAGCGAAATCGTCCAGATCTTGCGCCAGAATCCGGCGCCTTCCACTTCGGCCGCCTCGTAGTACGACTTGGGAATGCCCTGCAGCCCGGCGATATAATACAGCCCCGGGCCGTACATGATAATTCCCGGCACGATCAGCCAGAAGAGCACCAACCGCTCGCTGCTCAAAAAGGCCTGCGGCGGCAGCCCCAGCACCGCCGTGGCGATGTACTGGAAGATGCCGAATTTTTCGTTGTAGAGATACTGCCAGAACAGCGTACTGGCGATGCCGGATAGCGGCAGGAACCAAAGGATCATCATCACGCGCATCGTTTTGGGCGGCATTTCCATCAGCAAAATGGCGGTGATGATCGGAATGATGAAGGTCAGGATGATCGATAAGATGCCGTAAATCAACGTGACGCGGAAGGCCATCGGCACCAGCGGGTCGGAGGCCAGGCGCACGTAATTTTCAATGCCGCGGAAGGTGACCGCGCCGCGGATGGGCGCGTTGGTCAGGCTGAGGAAGATGGCGATCACCATCGGGTACCAGCCCCAGAAAAACTGGAACAGGATGGCCGGGATGACAAACAGCCAGTTCAGCCAGCGCCTGCGCGTCCGGCCGCCTTCCACCGCCGGGACCGCCGGCCTGGGTTCAATCACATCAGTGCCAACAGACATAAGTATATCTCCTGTTCTCAGGTGCGTTTCCCGGAGCGGTTGCGCCGCTCCGGGAATGGCACTGCGCGCCGGATGGTTTAGCCAAATTCCGGCTTGATGCGTAGATCGTAGAACGGGATGAACCGTTTTTCGTAAAACTCGGGTGCATTGGCCTGCAGGTAGGCGGCCATGTCGGCGTAGTACTTGTTGATGCCGGCCGCGAAGGCGTCCGGATCGACGCTCGAGGGGAAGGTTTTGGCCTGCTGGTTGAGGATGTTTTCCAGCTCGGCCGCGTCGGCCTTGACGTCGAACGGGTCCTGCGAGTAGCCCCAGCGGGTCAGCTTGTCGTACCAGGGCGTGTCGCCCGGGCCGCGGTTGACTTCGGGGGGCACATATTCGCCCACTTCAGGCTGCTTGGGCTGCGAGAAGATGGTGTTGATGGCTTCGGAGAAGCGTTTGCCGGTGGCCGCGCTCAACGAGCCTTCTACGCCGGGGATGGTTTCGGAGAACTTGTTGGCAAACGGCCAGCGGATGGCGCGGATGATTTCGCTGGGGTCTTTGTTGACGTTATAGATCTCCTGCGTGGTGGTGACGAAACCGTCGCTCAGCAGCATATAGGTAAAGAGAGAGACCGCCTTGTCCAGTTCCTCTTCGTTCAGGTCGGGGTTGAAGGCCCAGGCGCTGTTGGAAAAGGGCAGTTGGTAGGTATAACCCAGCGGGCCAAGCGGCTGGCGGTTGAAGCCCATAAATTCATCCGCTTCCAGGATGGTCTTGTTCATTTTGCCGGCCATATCCGAGAAGAACAGGTGAATGCCAGGCGTCATCGAGGCGCGCCCATCGTAGAAAGCGGCGGCAAGCTGCCCGTTCTGCGAGTAATCCCAGAAGTTGGGATCAGTGTAGACCGACTGGTCTTCAAAGTTCATTGCGCGCCACAGTTCCACGCCTTCCACGATATCGTCGACAAAGGTGGTGAAGTCCCAGCGCCAGTTAAAGCCCTTGCCGGGCACCGGGTAGTGGCTGAGCAGGCCGTCGAAGTCGATGCCGTAAGTCGGCAGGATCCAGTCCAGCGCGTAGGCCGCCATCGCCAGACCCTTGCGGTCGCCCTTGGTCATCTTCAGCGCCCACTCACGCATGTCGGTCCACTTCCAGTTGAGCGGCAGGCTGTCCATGCCGATCTCGGCCAGGTGTTCGCGGTTATAGAAGAAACCCTCGCTGGAGACGACCTCGTAGGGGATACCGAAGATCTTGCCGTCCTGCGATTTCCAGCGCGAGCTGTTGGCCGCCACCTTCGGATCGAGCAGATCCAGCACTTTGTGCTTTTCAAAGGCGGCGGTGATATCGGCGAACAGGCCTTCAGCGTTGGAAGCCTGAATGCCGGGCACATTCCAGCCGCCCAGCACGCCGATGGGATAGTGGAAGGGCGCCGTGCCGCCGGCCACCGCCGTGCGCAGGCCGGCCGTGTCCCACACGTTGAACTCAATGCGCTCCACGCTGACGCCCGGATTCAGGTCCAACCAGGCCTGGAAGGCCTTGTTGTAGCCGACCTGGAACCCCGGGGTTGCATTGGCAAAAGGCACATCGATCGGCCAACCGGCGGTCAGCAACTTGACGTTGGAGACCGCCCCGCCGCCGGGGGTGGTTCCGGTTCCATCCCCGGCCTTCACGCCGCAGGCACTCAGGGCCAGCGCGCCGGCGCCGGCGGCCATCATATTCAAAAACTGGCGGCGGTTGATGCGAGTAGAAGGGCTCATAAAACACCTGCTTTCTTTGCGCGGAGCTGGCTGGAGCACTCCGGCCAGCTCCGGCACAAGGATCAAGGATTAGGGCTCCAGGGTGATGTCGTCAACGTAGTAATTGCCGGCCCAGTAGAGCGCGAACTGCACCTTGTCGATCTTGCGCAGATCCACGTTGGAGAACGCGTTCAGGTCCAGGCACATCTGCGTCCACTCGTTCTGCACAGTCTTGGGATTTTTGCCCACGGCTTCGTGGTCGGTCCAGAACTCCTCGCTCACGCCGGCCGCGTCGAACAGCTTGACGCCCACCGAGTTGTCGGCCTTGCCGTCGTTGTTGGCGGTGGTGTCATAGATCCAGAAGCACAGC
>ERZ1645187.618-NODE-618-length-34903-cov-19.701791_pt1 | contig 34903 bp, 26 predicted proteins | sample MGYA00575352_ERZ1645187 | MGnify/ENA primary metagenome ERZ1645187 (study PRJEB40837, sample SAMN11349314) | freshwater sediment metagenome | isolation source: river sediment | host: Sediment | place: India: Wazaribad , New Delhi | collected 2017-02-21 ... | reverse complement strand
CGGGCTCAGAAGCTGCCGATTCCCTTGCCGAGTAGTTGGGTGCCGATGACCAGCAACAGCACCGCCATGATGGCGGCGTTGTTCGCCACCAGCCACGCCCGCACCTCGTCTAGGACATCGGCGGCCCGTGCCCAGCTGGGCCCGGCCGATGCTGGCGCCGGCCGCCACGGCCAGCAGCAGGTTCTTCGGATTGACTGCCGACAACAGCAACGCCAAACCCAGCGCCGCACCCGGTTTCATGGTGTCGATGGCAGCCATCCACTTGGGCAGCTCCGCATCTTCGCCGGCTCTGGGGCGTCCCCGCCACTGCTTCACGGCCATCAGCAGCAGAAGTGCCCCCACGATCAGCTGGATGGTGCCCATCACCGGCCGCGAATCGCCCGTCTCGGGTTCGGGCAGGATTCCGCCCAGCAGGGTGAACGCCACCACGGCAACGCTGATGCCCACCACCCAGCCGCCGAGGAAGCTGAGCCCGAGGGGGCGGGGCTTGGGTGACATCAGCATCAAGATGGTCGCGATAATCGGGATCGGGCTGATGGCCACGGCCAGAGCCAGCGGCAGGATGTCGCCGATGACGGCATTCATGTTTGCTCCTCGGTTTCGTCGTGGGGTTCGGGGGTTTCGTAGTGGGGTTCGGGACGCCTGGCGATCTCCAGGGCCAGCAAGAGGACGAGTGCGGCAGCGCCCACGCCGATCACCAAACCCGCCGACAGCGGGCGGATCAGCAGGATGACCGCGGACGCGCACACTGCGATCGCCACCAGCAGCAGCCGGTGATGTCGGTCCAGCCACGTGCCGGCCCGGCCGGTGGTCAGGCCGTACCGTTCACCCTGGCTCCGCACACGGACGGCCAGACTCGTGGTCGTGTCTCGAATCAGACGCGCCGAGCGGCCAGAGCCGGCCAGCCAGGCGACGATCACCACACCCACCGCAAGACAACCGACCGCGATCACCATGCCCCGTGCGGGCGCCAGCACTGCGTCGTAGCCGGCCAATACCGCTGCCCGGGTCAACACCCCCTGTGGCAAGGTGGCGGCTGCGACTCCCCGTCCGATGGCGATCACCCCAGCCAGCGCCAGCATGGCCAGCGCCAGGCCGGTTGCCGTCGAGCGAAGCGCCCGGCGTCGTCGTTGCGCCATCAGCACACCGGCCACCATCAGGGCCAAGCTGAGCCAGGGCAGCCAGGTGCCCAGCCGTACCACCAGCCCGTACAGCACCGAGAGCTGGCCAAAGGCCCCCGAGTCGACGATGACGATGCTCCGCTCGACATCAGGAATGAACCGGGCGAAGCCGACACCCTGGGCGATCAGGAGGTCCTTCACCGCAGCGACGATCGGCTGGAGCTGGAGCCGCAAGGAGCCGTCCGCCCCCACCTGGGCGAGCGCGGCCGGGTCACCGCTGAGCGTGGCGGTCAACTGGGTGTGGGTGATGCGCAGTGTCTGCTCCCACAACTGGGCGAACTGATGTGATGCAACAAGCTCGTCCGCTGCGGTCGTCACGAGCGAGTTCAGCCCAAGCACGACCGGTCCCTCCAGGCCTGCCAGCCCGGCCGCAGAGCGCGGGGGCAGAGGCAACTGGTCCAGCCCGGCGAACACCTCGGCTACGTTTGCCTCGAGGTTGAGGTCGGCCTTCACCGTTTCGGCGACGGCTTTGGAGACGACCTGCTGTACTGCCGGGTCACCGGCCAACGGGGCGAGCGTCGAGACGAAAGTGTCGGTGCTCGTCAGTTGGCTCTTGGCATATCCGGCGAGAATGGCCACCGGTGCCAGCAGCAGCGCGACGATGATCAGCACGGCCGACAGCATTGACCAGCCACGCCTTCGCGCGGGGTGGGCCTTCGACTGAGCGTTTAGCCCGTCCTTCGCCGGGTTACCGTCCTCCAGTTGCGTCACGGCTGAGCTAAGCACTTGACGTCGTCCGACAGCGCCGTCCGGGCAGCCACCGTCGCTGGCAAGATCAATGAGACCAGACGTGTTCGTCGCGGCATGTTGCCTCCTGGGTTCGTGTTGTCGACAGTGAGTCCAGCTTCTTGCACCCCGGCGCGGGCAGGCCAGTCCTGAGGCGCAGGTTCATCAACTGGTGATGAGCCGGCTATCCGCGGAACCGTTTGGCAGCAGGGTCATCCAGTCTCGCGGACGCGCAGGAGAGCCTTGCCCACCTCCATCAGCGCGAAGATGACCACTGCGAAGCTCAGTGGGATGGCCCACCCGAGGACGCCCAGGGCCGCCGAGCCGAACCAGGCGTTCATCACCGGCAGGTAGACGAAACCGAGCTGCAAGATCACCAGCAGCCCGACGACCCGCCAGACCATCGGGTTGCCGCCGATGGCCTCGCGGCGCAGGCTCGACTCGCGCAGGAATCGCGCATTGAACAGGTAGGCGGCCTGGCCGAGTGCCAGCGTGTTGACCGCCCAGGTCTGCGCGCTGGCCAGGTCGCCGGTCAGCATTCGACCGAGCGTGAAGGTGATCAGGGTGGCGGCGGCGATGAGCAACGAAGCGACGGCGATCCGGGGCAAGTACTTGGCATTAAGCAGCGGCGCATCGGGGCGGCGTGGGGGACGCAGCATGATGTCTGGCTCGGCAGGCTCGTAGGCAAGGGCCAGCGAGAGCGTGATGGCGGTGACCATGTTCACCCACAGGATCTGCACGGGAGCCAGCGGCAGCGTCCACCCGAACAAGACCGCAGACAGCACCACCAGGGATTGGGCGCCATTGGTCGGCAACAGGAAGAGCACCGACTTGTGCAAGTTGTCATTGATACGGCGGCCCTCTTCGATCGCGCACTCGATCGTCACGAAGTTGTCGTCGGCAAGCACGATGTCGGCGGCCTCCTTGGTCGCCTCGGTGCCTTTGATCCCCATCGCCACACCGACGTCGGCCTGCTTGAGGGCAGGAGCGTCGTTCACCCCGTCGCCGGTCATGGCGACGATCTCCCCGTTTGCCTGCAGGGCCTGCACCAGCCGCAACTTGTGCTCAGGGCTGGTGCGGGCGAAAACGTCGGTGCTCTCGACAAGCTTGCGCAACTGCTTGTTGGTGGCGGCCTCCACCCCGGCACCGGTCACCGCCGAGCGAGCGTCATCGGTGATTATGCCCAGCTCGCGGCCGATGGCGGTTGCGGTGCCGGCGTGATCACCGGTGATCATGGTCACCTTGATGCCAGCGGTGTGGCAGGTGGCGATTGCCTGGACGGCCTCCGGCCGGGGCGGATCGACTATGCCGGTCACACCCAGGACCGTCAGGTCGATCAGGTCATCATGGCCGAGTCCGTCGAGGGATTGCGCGATACTGCTGGGACGCGACGCGGCGGCCAGCACCCGCAGGCCCTTGGCGGACAACTCGTCCACCCTGGCCTCCCACCAGGCCCGATCCAGCGGCTCCAGCGCCCCGGTCGCAGACAGCTGGGTTGCGGCACGATCCAGCAACCGGTCCGGGGCGCCCTTGACCAGGATCACCTCGTGTTGTTCGGGTGTCGTGTTGAGCGTGGCCATGTACTTGTGTTCGGAGTCAAACGGCAGCAGCGCCAAGCGCGGGTAGCTGGTGGGATCGAATCCTGTCTTCATCCCGAGTGTTCGCAGCGCACCTTCGGTCGGCTCCCCCACCAGCGTCCAGCGCCCGTCGATCTGGCCCACCTCGGCGTCATTGACCACGCTCATGGCGGTGATCACCGCGCGCAAATCCCCACGAGTCGCCAGTTCCGCCAGCTTGCCGTCGAGGGTGACCTCGCCAACCGGGTCGTAGCCGAGCCCGGTCACCTCGTACTCACCAACACAGGTGACCACACTGCGCACGGTCATCTCGTTGGTGGTGAGGGTGCCGGTCTTGTCGGAACAGATCCGAGTGACCGAGCCCAGCGTCTCCACCGACGGCAGCCGGCGGATGATCGCATGGCGTTTGGCCATCTGCTGCACACCCAGGGCCAAGGTGATCGTCACCAATGCAGGCAGCCCTTCGGGGATCGCGGCTACCGCGAACCCGATCACCGCCGAGATCAGCTCGTTCGTCGGCATGCCGTGCAGCAGCCTGCCGACCAGGACCAGCACGACGGCGCTGACCCCGATCACCAGCGACAGCTTCTTGGCGAAACCATTCATCTGCCGGGTCATCGGGGTGTCGAGAGTGTCTATCTCGGACAGCATCGTGGTGATCCGCCCGATCTCCGCCTGAGACCCGGTTGCGGTGACCACACCAACGCCCTGCCCGGCCGACACCAGTGCAGACGAGAACAGCATCGAGGAACGGTCGCCGATATCGGTACCCAGGGGCACCTGCGCGACATCCTTCGGGGACGGCTCGCTCTCCCCGGTCAGGGCGGCCTCCGCCACTCGCAGGTTGGAGGCCTCCAGCAAGCGCATGTCGGCGGGCACCTTCGCCCCTGCGCCCACCCGGACCACATCGCCGGGGACGAGTTCCTCTGCCCCCACCTTCACCCAACTCCCGTCGCGGAGCACCTGCGCCTCGGCCGAGAGCATCTGGCGGATGCCAGCCAGTGCGGTCTCCGCACGCCCTTCCTGGACGAAACCGATCACCGCGTTGATCACCGCCACGGCAAGGATCACCCAGAAGTCGATCCATTCCCCCATGGCCAGCTTGAGCGCCGCTGCCACCAGCAGGATGTAGATCAAGATGTCGTCGAAATGGCGCAGGAAGCGGCGCCAAGCAGGCTCGGCGGCGGTCGCCTCAATGAGGTTGGGGCCGACTTGTGCCAGCCGTCCTCGGGCGGAGGCGGTGCTCAGCCCTTCCGTACTGGTGTCCAGGATCGCGCAGATCTCATCGACACCCCGTGCGTAGGCATCCGGGACAGCTCGCACCGGCTGGGTCTGGGCTAGCGAGACACTGGTCACCGGCCAAGACTACGACTGCTGCCCACGCCGCTACAGCTGCGGATTGGATCGCGGACGACGCCATGGCTGGCCCAGCCGCGAAGCGGTTCAGCAGCGAGTCGTGTCTGTGGGCCGCGCACAGCGCCCCGTTCTGGTCATTCGCCACATGGTCGAGCAAGGCATTACCTCTGCATTTCAAATAACAATCAAACGCGCAGAATCAAAGATTCGCAATCTCTCGGCATTGGGGTAGCGCGAGCAACCCCAAACCGACGCCCCGAGATATCCAGATGAACACAGAGAGGCGCAATCAAGACCTCCTCCATTGAAACGTATGAATCACTAATGAATAGCAAACCCGCAAGTCAATACGGAGTTGAGCGTCCTTCCGGCCCACACACCCAAAGATTCAGGAAGGGCCAATATTGCTCACAAATTCCGGATGGATTGCATTCACCAACCGGGTTGCCGCCGCTAACATCACGCCTATGAAACCCCTTGTGCTGCGAAGCGCCATTGTGGCGTCCATCGGCGGACTCATCTTCGGCTTCGACACGGCCGTGATCTCCGGTACCACGGAGTCCCTCAAGACAGTATTCAACCTCGACGACGCCGGGTTGGGCATCACTGTCACCACTGCGATCATCGGCACCATTCTCGGTGCCTTCACGGCAGGCAAGCCGGCCGACAAGTACGGTCGGCGGACGGTGTTGTTCGTGATCGGCGCCCTGTACATCGTGGGCGCCCTGGGATCGGCAACCGCACCGAACTACGCGCTGCTCGTCATCGCGCGTTTCCTCGGCGGTGTGGGCGTCGGGGCGTCCAGCGTGGTTGCCCCCATCTACACCGCAGAAATCGCGCCGCCCAAGGTGCGTGGTCGCCTGGTCGGTCTGGTGCAGTTCAACATCGTGCTCGGCATCCTGCTTGCGTACCTGTCGAACTTCGTCATCCGACTGGTGGTCATCGATCCGGTCGGCGCACAGCCGATCGCCTGGCGGTGGATGTTCGGCGTCATGGTGGTGCCTGCGGTGCTCTTCGTCGCGCTGCTGTTCACCGTCCCTGAGACGCCTCGCTGGCTGATGGCTGTCGGACGCGAAAAGGACGCGGTGGGCGTCTCGCAGCTGCTGTGCAGCACACAAGAGGAATCGGACCGGCAGATTGCCGAGATCCAGCAGGCGCTGGCCGAGGCCAATATGGAGGTGGCGCCGTTCTGGGTGCGACGAAATGTCAAGGTCATCATGCTCGCCGTCATGATTGCCATGTTCAATCAACTCTCCGGCATCAACGCCATCCTCTACTACGCGCCGATCGTCATGGAGAAGGCCGGCGCCGCGACCAACACCGCATTCTTGATGAGTGCGGGCGTGGGTGCCATGAACCTGGTGGCGACGATGGCTGCGCTGACCGTGATCGACAAGATCGGCCGACGCACGCTGATGATCGTCGGATCGATCGGCTACCTGGTCAGCCTCGGATTCCTCGCTGGCGTCATGTTCTACTACGAGGGACGCTACGACGCCACGTCCTCGGTCTTGGTGCTGGTCGGCCTCATGATGTTCATCGCCGCCCACGCTTTCGGTCAGGGTTCGGTGATCTGGGTCTTCATCTCAGAGATCTTCCCCAACCGCATCAGGGCACGTGGCCAGTCGCTGGGCAGCATGACGCACTGGACGTTCGCCGCGATCACCTCGGGTATCTTCCCGGTGCTCATCGGCTCGCTCGGCGGCGGCATGGCGTTCATGATCTTCTTCATCTGCATGGTCGGGCAGCTCATTTGGGTGCTGAAGGTAATGCCTGAAACCAAGGGCATTCCCCTCGAAGAGATGGAGGAGAAGCTCGGATTGGTGGGCGCGGCATGAGCGGCAAGCGGGTGCTTTGCCTCGGCGAGGCGCTCATCGACGCAGTGCACTGCGGCGGGACGACCGTGGAGCACGTCGGGGGCAGCCTGCTCAACGTGGCGACCGGTCTCGCCCAGCTCGGCCACCGGGTGAGCATCGGAGCCTGGTGGGCCCCAGACGAGCGCGGCCAGCGACTCGCCGCCGCGGCGGCCGACGCCGGCGTCCTCGTCGAGCCAGGCACCGATGGCGCTTCGCGCACGACGGTCGCCTTCGCCGACATCCAGGACGAGGGCAAAGCCACCTACACGTTCGACATCGAATGGGCACTGCCCCAGTTGAGTAACCTCGACCAAGTCACCCACCTGCACACGGGCAGCATCGCAGCCACCCTGGAACCCGGCGGCACGCAGGTGCTGGAGACGGTCCGCGCCGTCCGGCCGACCGGCACCATCTCGTACGATCCGAACGTGCGACCGGCCCTGATGGGCTCACCCGAAGAGGTTCTTCAACGGGTCGAGGAACTCGTCTGTCTCAGCGACGTCGTGAAGGCCTCGGACGAGGACCTCGGCTGGCTCTTCCCCGACCAACCCGTCGAGGAGGTCATGCGGCGCTGGCTCACGCTCGGGCCGCTGATGATGGTCGTCACCCGAGGCCCTTGGGGCGCCTACGCGAGGCTCCGCAACGACCCCGACCTGCTCGTCATCGACCCCGTCACCGCCACGGTGGCCGACACCGTCGGTGCCGGCGATTCTTTCATGGCCGGACTGATCTCGGGGCTGCTGACCGCTGACCTACTGGGCACGGTCGAGGCTCGGGAACGGCTGGCCGCCTGCCGGTGGCCGGACGTACAGCCCGCCCTGCACCGGGCGTCAACCACGGCGTCACTCACCGTGAGAAGAGCCGGCGCCTACGCGCCCACCCTGGACGAGGTCGAGTCGACCCGGGTGAAGGACTCCCGCTTCACGCAGTGAACGACGACAAAACCAACACGCAGGTGGTGGGGACCTTGGGGTTCCCACCACCTGCGTGTTCACCTGGCACGGTCTCGAGTGCGCCTCAGGGGCGGGCCTCGGTCGGCGCGAAGACCGCTTCGACCACCCAAGTGGCCCACTCCAACAACGGCAGACCATCGACCGGGGCGATCGGTATGGTCTGCGTCATCGGACGCGGCACCAACGCCACGTTCGTCGCGTCCTTCAGCAGCGTCCCGGGATGCAAGCGCTGCAAGCGCAGCTGCCGCGACTCGGCCAGATCGACGCGCTCCCCCGACGCCAACAGGCGTCCGTTCACCGGCCCGAAGCGGATGAAGTTGCCTTGGGTCATCACCTCAGTCAGACCCGCCCGGCGACAGGCGATGCGGAACCGGGCCACCTGCAATAGTGCCTCGGTGGGCGCCGGCGGCGTCCCGTAGCGGTCGACCAGCTCGGCGCGCACACCATCCACGTCGTCGTCGCTGCGCACCTCGGCCAGCCGCCGGTACATCTCGAGGCGCAGCCGCTCGGATTCGACGTAGTCGGTGGGCAGATGGGCGTCCACCGGTAGCTCGATGCGCATCTCGGACTCATCGTCGGCGCTCGTCTCACCGCGGTACTCGCCGACCGCCTCGCCGACCATCCTGATGTACAGGTCGAAACCGACGTCGGCGATGTGCCCGGACTGCTCGTCGCCGAGCATGTTGCCGGCACCGCGGATCTCCAGGTCTTTCATGGCGATCGCCATGCCGGCGCCCAGATCTGCGTTGGACGCCAGCGCGGCCAGCCGGTCGTGCGCAGTCTCGGTCAACGGCTTCTCGGGCGGGTAGAGGAAGTAGGCGTAGCCGCGCTCGCGGGAGCGTCCGACCCGGCCACGAAGCTGGTGCAGCTGCGACAGGCCCATCCGGTCGGCGCGGTCGACAATCAGGGTGTTCGCGGTCGACACGTCGATGCCGGCCTCCACGATGGTGGTGCAGACCAGCACGTCGATGTTGCGTTCCCAGAAGTCGAACATCACCTTCTCCAGGTTGCGTTCCGACATCTGGCCGTGCGCGGTGACGATGGTCGCCTCCGGCACCGTCTCGCGCAGCTGAGCGGCCACCTTCTCGATATCCTGCACCCGGTTGTGGACGAAGAAGACCTGCCCCTCACGAGCCAGTTCACGACGGATCGCGGCAGCCACCTGTCCCTGGTCGTAGGGCCCGGCGAAGGTCAGCACCGGATGGCGCTCCTCGGGCGGGGTGGCGATGGTCGACATCTCGCGGATGCCGGTGATGGCCATCTCGAGGGTGCGCGGGATCGGGGTGGCACTCATCGACAACACGTCGACGTTGACGCGCATTTTCTTGAGTGCCTCCTTGTGCTCGACGCCGAACCGCTGCTCCTCGTCGATGATCACCAGGCCCAGGTCGGCGAACTTCACCTTGTCACTGATCAGCCGGTGGGTGCCGATCGCGACGTCGACGCGTCCGGACGCCAGCCCGTCGAGGGTCGCGGCGACCTCTTTGTTGGACTGGAAACGACTCAGGGCTGCCACGGTCACCGGGAAACCGGCGTAGCGCTCGGTGAAGGTGTTGGTGTGCTGCTGCACCAGCAGGGTGGTCGGCACCAGCACCGCGACCTGCTTGCCGTCCTGCACGGCCTTGAACGCGGCCCGCACGGCTATCTCGGTCTTGCCGTACCCGACGTCACCGCTGACCAACCGGTCCATCGGGACCACCTGCTCCATGTCGGCCTTGACGTCGTTGATCGTCGCCAACTGGTCGGGGGTCTCGGTGTAGCTGAAGGCGTCCTCCAGCTCGCGCTGCCAAGGCGTGTCGGGGCCGAACGCGTGGCCCTTAGTGGCCTGCCGCGCCGCATACAGCTTGATCAGCTCGGCCGCGATCTCGCGAACTGCCTTGCGGGCCCGAGATTTCCGCTGCCGCCAATCGGCGCCGCCCATCTTGTCGAGGCTGGGTGCTTCGCCGCCCACATAGCGGGAGACCTCGTCCAGCTGATCCATCGGGACGTAGAGCCGGTCGCCCGGCTGGCCACGCTTGGACGGCGCGTACTCCAGCACCAGGTACTCCCGGGTGGCGCCGGCCACGGTACGGGTGACCATCTCGACGTAGCGTCCCACCCCGTGCTGCTCGTGCACCAGCGCGTCCCCCGGCTTCAGCTCAAGCGGGACGATCTGGTTGCGCCTGCGGGTGGGCATCTTGCGGGCGGTGCGCTCGTTGCCGGCGCCGGTGATGTCGGCGGCGGTGTGCACCACCAGCCCGATGCCCGGCGCGCGCCAGCCGTTGCGCAGGCCACTACGGAAGATGCGCACCACCGGGGTCTTGTCGAGGTCGCGTAGCTCGTCGTCTATGCGGGCCGCGATGTCGTTGTCACCGAGCAGTTCGGCCAGCCGGCTGGCCGGCCCGGCACCCTCGACCGACAGCAGGACGCGCCAACCGTCGGAGATGTCCAGCTTGATCTGGTCGACGAAACCATTGACATCGCCGTGCCAAGCACTGGTGTCGTGCAGATCGAGGTTGCGCGACCGAACGCCGGCCAGCGAAGCGTCCACCTCAACCTCGCCGGTATCCGGGGTGGCGGCGAAGCTCGACAGCGACCACCAGCCTTGGCCGCGTCCCAGCGCGTGGGCACGCACGTCACCGAGCAGCTGATAGGCGCTGGCGCCCAGATCGATCGGCGCCTTACCCCCGCTCGCGGCGGCCGCCCAGCCGGCCTGCAGGAACTCCTGGCTGGTGCGGACGAGGTCGTCAGCGCGGGTGCGGACCAGTTCGGGATCATTGACCAAGACCAGGGCGTTGCCGGGCAGCACGTCGACCAGCAGCTCGAGACGGTCGACCAACGCCGGGATCAACGCCTCCATGCCTTCGACGGCCTGCCCGGCGGCGATCTTCTCGAGGAGTTCGGCCAGTTCCGGGTGGTCGGCCACCAGGTTGGCCGCCCGGCTGCGCACCTTGTCGGTGATCAGCAACTCCCGGCAGGGCGGCGCCTCAACCTCGGTGAGGGTGCGGTCGGTGGAGCGCTGGTCTGCCACCTGGAAATAGGTGATGGTGTCGATCTCGTCACCGAAGAAGTCGAGCCGGACGGGGTGGTCCTCGGTGGGCGGGAAGATGTCAACGATGCCGCCGCGCATCGCGAACTCGCCGCGACGCTCCACCAGGTCGACCCGCTGGTAGGCGGCGGCCACCAGGTCGGCGGCCAACTGGCCCATTTCGTACTCAGTCCCAGCGCGCAGCCTGACCGGACGCAGCTCGGCCAGCCCGGCAACCTGCGGCTGCAGCATCGACCGGACCGGCGCCACCACGATTCGGGGGGCCGGGGCCTCATCGCGCCCGGCGATGCGGCGCAGCACCTTCAGGCGGCGGCCCACGGTGTCGGAGCGGGGGCTGAGACGCTCGTGCGGCAGGGTCTCCCAAGCCGGGTAGTAGACGACCTGGTCGTCGTCCAGCAGCGAGACGAGCGTGGCGGCGAGTTGCTCCGCCTCGCGGAATGTCGAGGTGACCACCAGTAACGGACGCTCGGTGCGCGTCGCCAAGGTCGCGATCAACCCAGGACGCGACGCCGGCGCACACGTCAGATCGGACGCCGCCAGCCCTGCCTTCGCTTCGGCGATCACCTCCGCGACGCCGCGATCCACGGCCAGCGCTTCGAACAGCCCCGAGAAACTCACCGGTCCAGCCTAGGACGCAGGCACAAGCCCGGCTGGGGCGCCCTCGGCCTGTCGCGCAACACTCGCGCGCAGGCGCGAGGTCTGCAACGCGCTGGCCGTGGCCGTGGATTGCGCGTTGTGAGGCTTAGTTGTTGAACTCGTTCTGGGCCGCCACCAAGCCCTTGGTGATCAGCGCCTCGCAGGCGTCGGCGGCTCGTGCCACCACAACTGCGTAGTCTTCCCGCAATGCCGCCGGGATCGTGCTGAGCACGTAGTCAGCAGCCGGTTGCCGGCCGGGCGGGCGTCCGATGCCGATGCGGACCCGATAGAAGTCGCCGGTCTGCAGATGCGAACGGATCGACTTGAGCCCATTGTGGCCGTTGTCGCCGCCGCCGATCTTCAGCCGCAGCTGCCCGAACTCCAGGTCGAGCTCGTCGTGGACGACGACCATCCGAGAAGGCGAGATCTGGTGGAACCCCGCCAGCTTGCGGACTGCCTGCCCGGACTCGTTCATGAAGGTGCGCGGCTTGGCGATGATCAGCTTGTCCCCGGGCGGCGCCCCCAGACCCGCCGCCGAGATGATCGTTTCGGCGACGCCAGCACGCATGCCGCGAGGAGCCGAAAAGCTCGCCCGGGCGCGCCGGGCGAGCTCATCGGCTGTCATGAACCCGACATTGTGGCGGGTTCGTTCGTACTCTGGGCCGGGGTTACCCAGCCCGACCAGTAGCCAAGAGGTCACTCCCCGGCAGACTCCGCGTCCTGGTCGCCGCCCTCTTCGACCGCTTCGGCTTCGGCGGTCTCGAGCATGTCCTCGACTGCGATCGACGCATTGATGCTGAGGACGAGCACCTCGGGATCGTCAGCCAACTCGACGCCCTCGGGCAGGACGACCTCGCCGGCCAGGATTTGGGCGCCGACATTCAGGCCGTCGATGGAGATCTCGATCTGGGCCGGAATGTGGGTCGCCTCGGCCGAAACGCTCAGCTCGTTCAGGCCCTGATTGACCAGGACATCGACCACCGGCTCGCCGACGAGCACCACCGGCACCGAGACCACGACGCGCTCACCGCGACGCACGATCAGCAGGTCGACATGCTCGATGGTGTGACGCACCGGATGACGCTGCACCTGCTTGGGCAGCGCCAACTTCTCTTCGCCACCGGGGACCACGATACTGAGCAACGCGTTGGCCTGGCGTAGCGCGAGCATCGTCTCGTGGCCGGGAAGGGTGATGTGGATGGGATCGTCCCCACGGCCGTACAGCACGGCGGGGATTTTGTGCTGGCGACGAATACGGCGGGACGCACCCTTGCCGAATTCCTCGCGAACCTCAGCGGCCAGATTGATGGTGTCTGCCATCGGTCTCCTCAACTTCGTCTCAAGCGATAAACCCAAAGCCCGGCGAAGGAGGACGCGAAGACGTGCGCGCTCAAACCAGTCGATCACGGACCTGCCACGCCGGCCCCTCGCCAAGCAACCCGGGTATCCTACCGCGCCCCCTCGGATGGGACGAAATCAGTTCCCGGAGTCAGCCGAAAGTGCCGTGGAACAGGTTAGTGACCGACCCGTCCTCGAAGATTTCGTGGATCGCCTGCGCCAGCAACGGAGCGATCGACAGCACGGTCGCCTTCTCGATGTGCACGCCCGCCGGCAGGGGCAGGCTGTTGGTGAAGATGATCTCCTCGAACGGGGTGGAGTTCAGTCGGTCGGCGGCCGGGCCCGACAGGATCGGGTGGGTGGCCGCGCAAATGACCCGCTTGGCGCCGTACTCGAGCAACGCGTTCGCGGCCTGACAGATGGTGCCGCCGGTGTCGACCATGTCATCCACCAGCAGGCAGGTGCGTCCAGCCACGTCACCGACCACTTCGTGGACCGCCACCTGGTTGACGAGATTGGGATCGTGCCGCTTGTGGATGATCGCCAACGGCGCCCCGAGCGCATCGCTCCAGGTGTCGGCCAGGCGGACGCGTCCGGCATCGGGACTGACCACGGTCATATCGGTCATGTCGTACTTGGAGGCCACGTACTCCGCGAGCACCGGCAACGCGGTCAGGTGGTCAAGCGGGCCGTTGAAGAAGCCCTGGATCTGGGCGGTGTGCAGATCGACGCTCATAATCCGGTCGGCTCCCGCGGCCCAGAAGAGATCGGCGACCAGCCGGGCGGAGATCGGTTCGCGTCCCAGGTGCTTCTTGTCCTGCCGGGCGTACGGGTAGTAGGGAGCCACCACGGTGATGCGCTTGGCGGACGCACGCTTCAGTGCGTCCACCATGATCAACTGCTCCATCACCCACTCATTGACCGGTGCCGGGTGCGATTGGATGACGAACGCGTCGGAGCCACGCACCGACTCTTCGAACCTGACGTAGATCTCGGAGTTCGCGTAGTTGATCAGGCGCCGCTGGGTGAGTTCCACCCCCATGATCTCGGCAACCGACTCTGCCAACTCGGGATGGGCGCGACCGGTGAACAGCATCAAGTGCTTCTCGGTTGGGCGCTTGACGCCTGTCACTGCTGGGCCTCCTGCTGGTTGATGGCTTCTGGCTGGCCGATGGTCTGGTTGCGGACGCGGGCTCGGGCTTCGGCCACCTTCGGGTGCACCTCACCGACCGCGTCATCGGCGGCAGCGGCGGCACTACTGCCGGGGCGTTTGCGTTGCACCCAATCGTCGGAGATGTGTTCGTGCCCGCGGGCGACCGCCAGCGCTCCGGCCGGCACGTCGCTGGTGATCGTCGATCCGGCGGCGACGTAGGCACCGTCGCCGATGTCGATCGGCGCCACCAGCACTGAGTTGGCGCCGACGAAGGCGTGATTGCCCAGATGGGTCGGGAGCCGGTGCTGGCCGTCGAAGTTGGCGAAGGTGGTCCCGGCGCCGACGTAGGCCCCTTCGCCCAGGTAGGCGTCCCCCACGTAGCCGAAGTGCGGGATCCGCGAGCCGGCCCCGATCTCGGCGTTCTTGGTCTCGACGAAGGTGCCGATCCGGCCTCGCTCGCCAAGCACGGTGCCCGGCCGCAGCCGCGCGAACGGGCCGACCTCGGCGTTGGGCCCGATCACGGCGAGCTCGCCGTGGCAGCGGACGACATGGGCGTTCTCGCCGACCTCGACATCGCGAAGGGTGGTGTCGGGCCCGATCACAGCCCCGGTCGCGATCGAGCTGGCGCCCAGCAGCTGGGTGTTGGGCAAGATGGTGACATCGGATGCCAGGTCTACGTCGGCCTCGATCCAAGTCGTCTGCGGGTCGAGCACGGTGACACCTTCACGCATCCAGTGCTCGACTAGGCGGCGGTTGACCTCGGCGTTCATCCGGGCCAGCTGGACGCGGTCGTTGACGCCCTCGGTCTGCCAGAGGTCGTCGGTGACGAAGGCGCCCACCCGTCTGCCCTGACCGCGGGTGTAGCCGATCATGTCGGTGACGTAGAGCTCACCCTGCACGTTGTTCGGCTGCAGTGTCGGCAGCCCGGCACGCAGCAACTGGGCATCGAAGACGTAGATGCCCGAGTTGATCTCGTTGATGGCACGCTCGGCCTCGGTCGCGTCCTTGTGCTCGACGATGCGGGCGACCTGGCCGGCCTCGCGGACGATGCGCCCGTAGCCGGTGGGGTCGGGGATCATCGCGGTCAGCACAGTGCAGGAGTTCTGGTCGGCGCGGTGCGCCGCGACCAACGCCTTCAGGGTCTCACCATTGAGCATCGGGACGTCGCCGTAGGTGACGACCACCTCGCCCTGGACATCTGCGAGCTTCTCCATGCCGACGGCCACCGCACCGCCGGTGCCGTTGCGCACCGGCTGCTCGACAGTGAGCGCCTCGGGGCAGTACTCGGCGAGGTGCGCCTCGACCTGCTCGCGGAGGTGCCCGACCACGACGACGAGGCGTCTCGGTTCCAGGGCGCGGGCGGCGTCGACTGCGTAGCTGAGCATCGGACGCCCCGCCACCGCGTGCAGCAGCTTGGAGCGCTTGGACTTCATCCGAGTGCCACCGCCCGCCGCCAGCACGATCACCGCCGCCACGGGAGTCTGGGTTGGTGTGGTGTTCACGACGTCTCCTTCAATGCACGAGTGTCTCGCGTGCCCCGGGTGGCCGACAGTTGGCCCTCGTCCCGACCTGATGGGTTGCCCGCTCACGCCGCCCAAAGTCTAGCGTTCCGCCTGGTTCGGTGACATCCGCCTGCCCAATCCCGACCAAACGCCCGGACGACGGGTCAGGAGCTCTTTGGTGTGTTCTGCCGCTGGGTACGATGGACCAGTGTTCGGGGGCCGCTGGCCGGGGCCGGACAGAGGCGTCACCCACGATGAGCCCCCGTGCACCGAGAGAGGCTCAGGCATGTTGCAACTGTTGAATGTCCGCAAGTCCTACACCACCGCGGACTTCACGCAGGTCGCCCTGGACGACGTTTCGGTGTCGTTCCGCGACAACGAGTTCGTCGCGATCCTGGGGCCGTCGGGCTCGGGCAAGACCACCCTGCTCAACATCGTCGGCGGCCTGGACCACTACGATTCGGGCAACCTGATCATCGACCAGATCTCGACCGAGCAGTATCGCGACCGCGACTGGGACACCTACCGCAACAACCGGGTCGGCTTCGTCTTCCAGAGCTACAACCTGATCCCCCATCAAAGTGTGCTGTCCAATGTCGAACTCGCCCTGACGCTCAGCGGGGTCTCAAGGGCCGAGCGCCGCGAACGGGCCCTGGCTGCGTTGTCCGAGGTCGGGCTGGCCGACCATGTCCACAAACGGCCCAACCAGCTCTCGGGCGGGCAGATGCAGCGGGTGGCGATCGCCCGCGCCCTGATCAACGACCCGGAGATCCTGCTCGCCGACGAGCCCACCGGCGCTCTGGATTCCCAGACCAGCGTGCAGATCATGGCCATGTTGAAGAAGATCGCCGACGACCGGCTGGTCGTCATGGTGACCCACAACCCCGAACTGGCCGAGCAGTACGCCACCCGCACCGTCCACCTCAGCGATGGCCGGGTCGTGGAAGACTCCGACCCCTACACTCCCACCGAGGCCGACCTGCGTCCCAGCCAGAAGCAGGCCAAGAAGACCTCGATGTCGTTCCTCACCGCCGTCGCGTTGTCGTTCAACAACCTGATGACCAAGAAGGGCCGCACGCTGATGACCTCGTTCGCGGGCAGCATCGGCATCATCGGCATCGCGGCGATCCTGGCCCTGGCCACCGGGGTGAACGACTACGTTCGCAGCGTCGAGGAGGACACGCTGTCGGTCTACCCGCTGACGATCCAGAGCCAGGGCATGGATCTGACCTCGATGCTGGCCATGTCGTCGGACGTGACCGGCCAACAGGACGAACCGGTCACCGGGGACAGCTCCGCCACCGGTGATGTGCACGAAGTGCAGATGATGACCCGGATGTTCTCCAGTGTCGGCTCGAACGACCTGGCGTCGCTGAAGAGGTTCCTGGAGGCCGACGGCGGCGGCATCGACGGCTACGTGAACTCGATCCAGTACTCCTACGATGTGGCGCCGCAGATCTTCAGCGTCCAGCCCTCGGGCGACGTGCGTCAGGTCAACCCCGACACCACCTTCAGCGCACTGGGCTTCGGCGCCGATTCGTCGGCGAACAGCCTGATGGCCGCGTCCATGAGCACCAACGTCTTCTCGCAGATGATGGACGATCCCTCGCTGTTCGAGTCGCAGTACGACGTGGTGGCCGGGGGCTGGCCCCAGAACCCGGACGAGCTGGTGCTGGCGCTCACGGTCAACGGCGGGATCAGCGACTTCGTCCTGTATGCCATGGGCCTGCGTGACCCGGCAGAACTGGACGCCATGGTGCAGCAACTGGTCAACGACGAACCGATCGTGACCCCCGACGGAACGAAGTCGTTCAGCTACGACGACCTGATGGCGGTGGAGTTCAAGCTGGTCAACGCGGCCGACTTCTACGCCCACGACACCACGTACGACGTGTGGACGAGCAGGCGCAACGACGCACAGTTCGTGAAAGACCTGGTGGCCGGCGGCCAGACACTCAAGATCTCCGGCATCGTCCAGCCCCGGGCCGGGGCTGCGGCCTCGATGCTCACCCCCGGGCTGCACTACACCTCGGGTCTCACCCGGCACTTGATCGCCCAGGCGTCCAGCGCCGAGATCGTGCAGCGCCAACTGGCAGATCCGGGACGCAACGTCTTCTCCGGGCGCACCTTCGCCGACGAGGCGGCCAATCCCGGCAACAGCGGTTTCGACCTGGCCTCGGCCATCACCATCGACCAGGACAAGATTGCGGCCGCCTTCACCTTCGACGAGTCGCAACTCTCGCTGGATCTGTCGGGGCTCAACCTGGACTTGTCCGGCATGGATCTGGGCGGGTTGGATTTGGGCGGGCTGGGGCTCGACCTGTCCGGCATCACGATCGACGCGTCCGCCCTGCCCTCCCTGGACCTGACAGAGATAGTGGGTGGCCTCGATCTGGACGTGGACACCGATCTGGCCTTGTCGGTGACACAGCAGGCTGTCAAGGGTTACATCGAGTTCTGCGTCGCCGGCGACCTGGACCCCACCGACGTGCAGGCCAACTTCCCGGTCTTCCTCGCCTCCGAACAAGGCCAGCATATCGCCGCGGACGCTGCGGGGATCATCGACCTCGACGCGATCGGCACCCAGCTGCAGACGCTGCTGGGCGACTACCTACAGCAGGTGATGGCGACCTATCTGGGGCAGATCACCGAGCAGTTCGGCGCCACCCTGCAAACCCAACTGGCCGGCGCCCTGCAAACCCAGATCGCTGGTGCGCTGGAGTCGTCCATGAGCCAGCTCGCGACCAACATGTCCAGCGCGATGGGTATCGACCAGGACGCCTTCCTGGATGCCTTCCAGTTCAACATGGACGAGGAGGAGCTGACCCAGGTGATGATGTCGATGATGACGACCGGGCAGACCTCCCTGGACACCAACCTGCGCCGGCTCGGCTACGCCGACCTGGCCAACCCGTTCACCATCAACATCTATCCCAAGGATTTCGAGAGCAAAGGCCGGGTCGTGGAGATCCTGGACGACTACAACGCCCAGATGACGGCCGCCGGCCAGGACGAGAAGGTGATCACCTTCACCGACATCGTGGGGACGCTGATGTCGTCGGTGACCGACATCGTGAACGTGATCAGTTATGTGCTGGTGGCGTTCGTGGCGATCTCGCTGGTGGTCTCGTCGATCATGATCGGGGTGATCACCTACATCTCGGTACTCGAGCGCCGCAAGGAGATCGGCATCCTGCGGGCGATCGGGGCGAGCAAACGCGACATCAGGCGGGTCTTCAACGCCGAGACCCTGATCGTCGGTTTCGTGGCCGGGCTGGTGGGCATCGCGATCACGTTCCTGCTGACGATCCCGGCCAATCTGATCGTCGAATCGAAGTACAACATCGCCAATGTGGCCCAGCTGACCGGGCAGGCAGCAGCCGTCCTGGTGCTGATCAGCATGGGCCTCACCTTCCTGGCCGGGCTCCTGCCGTCCACGGCGGCCTCCCGCAAGGATCCCGTCGAGGCGCTGCGCAGCGAGTAGTCGGGGGCAGGCGACTCTCTCCGGTTACCGCTTTTACTCAGGCGCCGGAGGGTGACTCCCCGGGGGACCACATCAAGTCGGCTCTTGGTGCGTCCCCTCTTGAGAGGTAGCCCAGCTCGGCCATGTAATGAATCCGTGCCCTCACTGATGCCGCGAAGTGCGCCCAGTTCAGTGCGGCCACGGGCTCCTGAGGGTCAGGATTCTGAGGCGAGGACAGCAAGTAGCAGACCGAGTCGTAGATGCCCTCGTCCAACAAGCGCTTGAGGGTGATCCCGAAACGTCCTTGGTAGGACTGGCCCTCCCAAGCGGGGTCCGTCCTCAGGGCCCCGATTGGCACGCGCACGGGACTCCTCGAGCCCGGCGCATCCTCCATCACGAACAGGTACCCGGTCCACGGCGGCTCCGCGGGGTACAGACCTGCCAGCCCAGCTCGACGCAGACACGTTGAGCTTCCCAAAGCCTCTTCGACGCGGTTGTTGGCGTTGTTGCCGAACGATGGCCCACCCAAGGCCTTCAACTCGAACGCCGCCACCAGAATGCCGTTCAGGACCACGACCACGTCCCACTGCTTGCTCGGCCGGAAGTAGCCCGGCAGGTCCACCCCCCTGTTGATACGAATGGACGACGCGGGGAAGCCAGCTTCGGAGAAGAACTTGGCGACCAGCGCTGCCACCGGGTCGAACTGCTTGCCGCCACGGACGGACCCCGCTGTGCCGGCACCGACCGCGTTCGCGATCCGGGAGCTCTCCAGTTGAAGCGTCTTGCGGCCCCAGTACGCCGTCAATGCGTCCACCAGGTCATCGCGTGTGACAGCCACAAATCCCCCCAGCTAGCTGGCCAACTCCTGCTCGGACTCTAGCCCGTAGGCCACTCGCGCTGCCGCCGAAGCTCTGGCCCTGTCCCGATGAGCGAACGCCAACCTGAGTTCGTGAGCGGTTTCCGTGCAAATCGTGTCCGCGTGTGGCAGGCGGATGGTGCGGAGGTACTGCGCTTGCAGCCGCAACGTCCCGCCGCGCATCCGAACGCAGTACGCCTCCACGAATGCTTCCGCGACGTCGGACAGCAGCAGCCCGCCCAAGACCCGCAGGTCCCACACGTCGCTGATCAGCCAGTAGAAGTTGTGATGTGGGTACAAGCCCTGTTCGTCCAAGTACGGCTGGACGTGCGAACGCATGTCCGGAATCAGCAGCTTGGAGCGCTTGGCGAGGCCCGGGATCACCCGGTCGATGGTGCGGTGCCAGCGATCCGGGTTCTTCTTCGCCACGTGCCGCGACGCGACGCCTGCCGAGTTGCTCAAGTACTCGTCCAACCGGGGGTAGTCAGCCAAGCTGACCAGCGACCCGTCAGGGCCCCACGGGTTGACAAGGTGTTCGCCGGCCCATTCCAGCCCATGAGGCCCAATGCTCAGCCGCGTTGCCATCGGCAGGAGTCGGTCAGGTTCCACCGGAGCGGTATCCACCACATAGGACGCGTCCGCGCCGGACGCCAAACCGATGCCGACCGTGACGCCAGATTCCTCAATGGTCGGCAGCCCGGACAAGCTGTCCAGCAATGCCAGGCGCTCGGGAGAGCCAGTTGGCCAAAGGCCGCGGCCGGTGTACCAATGCGACAGGCGGTCGGCCCGGTACCCGGCGCCCTCCTTCCGCCGTCCACGGCCGAGCGACCAGCGGCTCAGCTCCTCGGCTGACCTCGACCCGAATTCGGCACTCGTCTCCGCAACCGCCACCGGCCCCTGCGACTCGTTCGCGATTACCGTGATCGCCGGATACGAGGACACCTTGCAGTGGAAGGCATCCACATCGTGCATCGACCAGACCACGCGAACGCCGTAGCGCTCGCCCACCACCTCACGAAGCCGCGAACCATAGTTGTTGCGCATCCACCGGTCTGCACAGATGAAGGCGACCCGCCCGCCCGGCTTCAACGAAGCCAGCGCCTTCTCCCAGAACCCCACGTAGATGTCGCCACGACCGGTCAAGGTCTTCCACTTGGTCTGATAGAGCGCGAACTGCCCGGACTTCAGGTCGTCGTACCGAATGTACGGCGGGTTCCCGACCACGATGTCAACCGGAACGGTGTCAGCGGCCAGCAGGTAATCCTGCTCCTGAACCCACTGTTGCGCCATCGCCACCGCGGCGTCAGGTTCCATGCCCGCCAACTCCAGCGCCTCAACACACAACCGCCGGCTCAACAGGACCTTCTCGTGGTCGAGTTCGTAGGCCCGGACCGCCTCCGACAGCGAAGCGAGCCGAACTCCTCGCCCCAGCGCTCGGTCCAAGAGCCGTTGCAGGATCGGCGCGAGGAACGCCCCCTCCCCGACGGCAGGCTCGACCACTGTCATGGATTCGAGTGGTTGGCTGACCGTGTATCCCGCCAAGTCGAGCAGCGTCTCTGCCACCCAGCGTCGGGTGAAGATCTGCCCAAGCTTGGGCTCCGGACTTGAGACGTTGAGCACCACGACTTGCAGTCTAGGGCCCCGGCCCGACAGTTCCTTGGTCAGCCCAGACCAGTCACGGTCTTGTGCGCACAGCCCAGCCGAGTGACAACTGGTTCCCCGGGCAGGAGTCGAACCTGCGTCGCTAGTCCTGATTCAAAGTCAGGCGGGCCCTGCCGACAGACCAACCGGGGATCGCACCACTGTCAAGTGGCGACCTCCACTCTACGGGGTAAGGCCAGCCGGGCGCACGTCGGGCGGTTGGAGTCGCTGTGGGAGACTGAACCCATGACCCCGTCCGACTCCCAGCGTGCGCGTCGTGGACGAAAGCGGATGAGCAGCGCCGAACGGCGCGAGCAACTCATCGATATCGCCCGCGGTCTGTTCGCTGATCGCGGATTCGATGGCACCTCGGTGGAGGAGATCGCTGCGCACGCCGGAGTCAGCAAGCCGGTCGTCTACGAGCACTTCGGCGGCAAGGAAGGCCTGTACGCGGTCGTCGTCGACCGCGAGGTGCGGGCCCTCGAAACGTCGATCAAGGACGCGCTGGCCGCCCCCAACGCGAACTACCGGGAGATCATAGAGCGCGGCACACTCGCCATGCTCGACTACATCGACGCCTGCCCAGACGGCTTTCGGATCATCTCCCGCGACTCTGCGGCGTCCAGCAGCACCAGCACGACCTTCGCGTCCATCCTGTCCGACATCACCGCGCGCGTCGAGGACATCTTGGTGCAGCCGCTGGCCCGGCGCGGCTACAACCCGCAACTGGGCAGGGTCTTTGCCCAAGGCCTGGTCGGGTTGGTGGCTGCGGCCGGTCAATCCTGGCTGGACGAGCGCGAACCGCCGAAAGAGGAGTTGGCGGCGCAACTGGTCAACCTTGCCTGGAACGGGCTGGCGAACCTCCAGAAGCAGCCCCGGTTGATCACTGCCGAGAAGGACGCCCGGGCCGCCCGGGTGGCCGCCGACCGGCCCCCGGACGAAACCGAGAGCTGAGCGCACGTCCCGGGCTCAGCGCCCCCGGGTCTCCTGGGCGGTCAGCAGTCTGCGCAAGATGGCCGCCAGCGTCCCACGTTCCTCGGCCGACAACGCCGCCACCAGCGCTTCCTCCGACTGCACCAGGTCGGCCAGCGCGGCGTCCACCCTGCGGCGGCCTTCCGGGGTGAGCTGCACCAGGACGCCCCGCCCGTCGGCGGGGTTGGCCGTCCTGGTGACCAACCCCCGCTCGGCAAGCCGGACGACCCGGTTGGTCATGGTGCCCGACGTGACATGGGTCTGGTTGATCAACTGGCCCGGGGTCAGCCGGTATGGCTCCCCCGCCCGCCGCAGCACGGCCAGCACGTCGAACTCCCAGACCTGCAGGACCTGCGCCGAATAGGCCCGGGCGCGGGCTGCGTCCAAGAGTTGCGCCAATCGACTGATGCGTGAACAGACCTGCATGGGCTCGGTGTCGAGATCGGGACGTTCGCGACGCCAAGCAGCGACCAGTTGGTCGACCTCGTCCATCACAAGACCTCAGGCCCAGGGACCGGGCCGTGCGCCCGCCTGGTCCCCCGAACTTCCGGGGCCGAGGCCACTTCGACCGCCAGCCGGTCCGCCTGGTCGGCGTCGGCGCAGAGAAAGGCGCAAGTGGGCCCCGATCCACACACGATGGCGGACAGAGCTCCTGCCGACAATCCAGCAGCCAAGGTGGTCGCCAACTCGGGGTAGAGCTCAAGGGCGGCGGGTTGCAGGTCGTTGCGCAACTCGGGCGCGACCCGAGCCGCATCGCCGCTGCACAGCGCGTCCAGGGATTGCAGCGACAGGTCGGCGTTCGGCACGAGCGTGCCGCGCTCGGCCATCTCGTCGAACCGCTGGTAGACCAGCGGCGTCGACAGACCCCTCGGGGCAAGCGCGAAGACCCACTCCAGCCGGCCGGGCGCCGGCATCGGACGCAGCCGCTCGCCGCGTCCAGTGCCCACCGCGTTGCCGCCGAACAGCAAGAAGGGCACGTCGCTGCCCAACTCGGCGGCGATCCCGGACAGTTCCGGGCGACTCAGGCCGAGCTGCCAGGTCTGGTTGCAGGCCAGCAGGACCCCTGCCGCATCCGCCGAGCCACCGGCCATGCCCCCGGCCATCGGGACCTGTTTGCGAACCAGCAGGTCAACACCCAGATCGGGACGGCAGTTCCGCTCACGGAGCAACCGCGCCGCCCGCACCGCCAGGTTGGTCCGGTCGCAGGGTAATTCCTCGCTGCCTTCGCCGGTCATCTGCAGCCGGATCTCGGCGTCCACGCGGGCGAGTGCGGTTACCTCCTCGTGGAGCGAAACCGCCTGGAAGAGGGTGTACAGGTCGTGATAGCCATCGGCGCGTCGCGGGGCGACGCATAGCGCAAGGTTCACCTTGCCGGGCACGCGGACGCTGCTCACGGCCACAACCTACCCCAGCTGTTCGGCCAGCCGCGCGAATTCCTCCACCGTCAGCATCTCTCCGCGTGCGGTCGGGTCGAGGCCGGCGGCGATGATCGCCTCTGACGCCGCCGCGGATGAGCCGAACAGTCCTGACAAGGCCGATCGGAGCATCTTGCGACGTTGCGCAAAGGCCGCATCGACCATCGCGAAGACCTGCTGCCTGGACGCCCAGGTCGGCGGCGGATCGTGGCGCACGAGCCGCACCAGGCCCGATTCGACGTTGGGTACCGGCCAGAAGACACTCGGCGGCACCGTGCCCACCCGCTCCGCCCGGGCATACCAGGCCAGCTTCGCACTCGGCACCCCGTAGACCTTGGAACCGGGACCGGCAACCAGCCGGTCGGCGACCTCAAGTTGCACCATCACCAACCCGGTCGCCCAGTCGGGGAACGTCTCCAGCAGGTGCAGCAACACCGGGACCGAGACGTTGTAGGGCAGGTTCGCCACCACCATGGTCGGCCTCGGCCCGGGTAGTTCGGTGACGTCCAGCGCGTCCGCGTGCACCACGGCCAGCCGGTCGGCGGCCGCGGGCTGCAGTTCGGCGACCGTGTGCGGCAGTTGGGCGGCCAGCCCGTCCTCAATCTCGATCGCGGTCACCCGGGCGCCGGTCTCCAGCAAGCCGAGGGTCAGCGAGCCGAGGCCCGGCCCCACCTCAAGGACCACGTCGTCGGCACCGACACCCGACTTCGCCACTATCCGGCGCACGGTGTTCGCGTCCACCACGAAGTTCTGGCCGCGTTGCTTGGTGGGACGCAGCCCGATCCGGTCCGCGATCCGGCGGACGGTGCGTGGGTCGAGCAGCTCAGCCATGCCGGACGCCCCACGGGCCGCCGAAGGCGTCCTCTGCGTTGCGGGCCAGCCGGACGCACGTCTCGGCGAGGTCGACACCCTTGTGCTCGGCGATGAAGCGGACGGTGTGGGCGAGCAGGTAAGGGGCGTTGGCCTTGCCGCGGAGCGGCACTGGAGTGAGGTAGGGCGCGTCGGTCTCGGCCAGGATGCGGTCGATCGGCGCCAGCGCAAGCGCCTCCCGCAGGTCGCGATTCGCCTTGTAGGTGACGTTTCCGGCGAAACTCAGCCAGGTACCCTCGTGGGCCAGGCAGCGGTGGGCGAAGTCGGCGTCCCCGCTGAAGCAGTGGAAAACCACCCGGTCGGGCCAACCTTGCGAGTCGAGCACCGCAAGGATGTCGTCGTGAGCGTCCCGGTCGTGGATCACCAGCGCACGGTCGTGGCGTTTCGCGGTCTCGATATGGCGGCGGAAGATCAGCTGCTGACGGGCGATGCCCTCGGGGGTACGGGTGCGGTAGTGGTCCAGACCGGTCTCGCCGACCCCGCGAACGTGCGGCCCGGACCCGACGATGCTGTCGATGGTCTGCCAGGCAGCCAGCGCCTGGTCGTCGGTCATCCGGGCGGCGTCGTTCGGGTGGATCGCGACCGCGGCGATGATGTTCGGGTTGGTGGCGGCCAACTGGGCCGACCACGGCGCGCTGGCCAGGTCGCAGCCGATCTGCACGATGCGATCCACCCCGACCGCGGCAGCCAGTTCGACACTGTCGACCACCCGCAGGCCCGAGTACTGCTGGGTGGAGTCCAGGTGGGTGTGGGCGTCGATGGTCGGTGCGGGCAGCGGCTCCGGCAGCCCCGGCAACCCCAGCCGCTCGATCACGGATTCGGTCACTTCGTTCCCTCCCCGGCGGCGCGGGCGGCAAGCGCCCGTTCGTAGAGTCCCTTGCGGCGCAACCCGGTCTCGCGGGCCACCTCGGCGACCGCCTCCGACAGTCTCGCACCCCCATTCACCCGGACGCGAACCCGGTCGAGGGCCGATTCCCAATCATCGGTGGCTTGCGGCGCGCCCTGGATCACCACGGTCACCTCGCCGCGAGGTGGTTCGGACGCCCAGTCGGCCAGTTCGGCAAGCGGCCCGCGGACCACCTGCTCGTACGGCTTGGTCAGTTCGCGGCAAACCGCGGCCCGGCGATCGACGCCCAGCGCGTCCGCCGCGTCGCTGAGGAACTCGGCCAGCCGGTGCGGCGCCTCGAAGAAGACCATGGTTCGCGGTTCGGTGGCCAACCCCGCCAGCTGCCGGCGCCGCTCCCCCGCCTTGCGTGGCAGAAACCCTTCGAAGCAGAACCGGTCGACGGGCAGCCCGCTGAGCGCCAGCGCAGTCAGCACCGCCGACGGCCCGGGCACCGAGGTAACCCGCAACCCGGCCTCGATGGCAGCCACCACCAGCCGGTAGCCGGGGTCACTGACCGACGGCATGCCGGCGTCGGTGACCAGCACCACGACCTGGCCGTCAGCCATCGCCTCAACCAGGCCGGGCGTCCGGGACGCCTCATTGCCCTCGAAATAGCTGACCACCTGGGCGTCGGTCGCGACCCCCAGCCGGCGCAACAGCAACTGCAGCTGCCGGGTGTCCTCGGCGGCGATCACGTCGGCCTCAGTCAGGGTGCGCACCAGCGCGGGCGAGGCGTCCGCGGCGTCCCCGATCGGGGTGCCCGCGAGCACCAGGCGTCCCTGCCCGGGACGGAACTCGGCTCGACTCACAGACCGAGGCTAGCGCGCGTCCCTCTAGGATGGTCGGGTGAGCCTCAGTGTGGCCGAACGGGTTGCCGACGTGGTTGACCGGCTGCCCGGCAGCCCGGTCGAGCAATCGCCCGGCACCCACACGCGTCCCCTGATGTCGACGATCGACCGGCTGGACGACGCGATCGTGCTGCGTTCCGACCGGACGATCAGCTGGCTGGTGACGATCCTGATCGGGGCCTTCGCGTTCGCGATCAGGTTGGTGAACCTGTCGAGGCCGACGAACCTGGTCTTCGACGAGACCTACTACGCCAAGGACGCCTGGGCGTTGCTGAACTTCGGCTACGAGGTGAACTGGCCGGAGGGCGCCAACGACCAGATCAAGACCGGCATCACGACGGGCTGGCAGACCAGCGCCGCCTTCGTCGTCCACCCACAACTCGGCAAGTGGCTGATCGCCGTCGGCGAGCACTTCTTCGGCATGAACAGCTTCGGCTGGCGGATCAGCGCCGTCGTCTTCGGCACGCTGCTGATCATGGCCACCATCCGGCTGGCCCGCCGACTGTCTCGGTCGACGCTGGTGGGGGCCTTGGCCGGGCTGTTCCTCACCGTCGACGGACTCACCTTCGTGATGAGCCGGATCGCCCTGCTCGACATCTTCCAGGCTGCGTTCACCGTGATGGCGGTGGCCTGCATGGTCGCCGACCGCGACTGGTTCCGACACAAACTCGCCGATCACCTCAGACGCAGCGGTCTGCCCGACCTGGGCGGGCGCTACGGGCCGCTACTGGTGTGGCGGCCGTGGCGGTGGGCGGCCGGAGTCCTGTTCGGCCTGGCGATCGCGTGCAAGTGGAACTCGGTCTACGTGCTGGCCGTGATGGGCATCATGGCGGTGGTCTACGACATAACCTCACGGCGCACCGCCGGTGCCCGACGCGCGGCGTACCGGTCTGTCCTGATCGAGGCGCCCGTCGCCTTCGTCTCGATGGTGGTCACCGCACTCGCGGTCTATGTGGCCAGCTGGTGGTCGTGGCTGGCCACCGACGGCGGCTGGGGACGCGACTACGGTGCCCGGAACCCGGACGACTTCTGGGTGCGCCACCTCGGCGACGGCTTGGGCTCGCTGATGCATTACCACAAGGAGATCTACGACTTCCACACCGGCGACTGGATCGCCCAGCAGACCCATGTCTACGAGTCGCACCCGTTCCAATGGTTGGTGATGGGACGGGTCATCGGCATCGACGCCGTCAACGACATCCGACCCGGCGTGGACGGCTGCTCCGCAGACCCCGGCCAGACCTGCGTGCGCATCATCTCGGGCATGGGCACGCCGTTCCTGTGGTGGTTCGCACTGGCAGCGGTGATCGCCGGGCTCGCATACTGGTGGTTCGGCCGCGACTGGCGCTTCGCGGTGCCGCTGGTGGCCGGGCTGACGGTCTGGGCGATGTGGCTGCCGAACGCCGATCGACCGCTCTTCTACTTCTACGCGATCATGATCATTCCGTTCACCGCCACCGTGCTGGCGATGGTGCTGGGCAAGTTACTGGGCCCCGCCGACGGTGGACGCCGCCGACAGCGCGGTGCGCTGGTGGTGGGCGCGGTGGTGGTCCTCATCGTGGCCAACTTCTGGTTCATCTACCCCATACTCACCGACCAACTGATGACCCGGCAGGCTTGGAGCTGGCGGATGTGGTTCAACAGTTGGATCTAGGCGTCCTAGACTGCCCTGCTGGAAAGGGACATACATGGCGCTTTGGAAGCTGCACAACAACGGGATACTCGCACCGGGGGCCGTCGTGGCACCCACTGAGCGACTGAGTTGGGGCAAGACGATCGGGCTCGGCGCCCAACATGTGGTGGCCATGTTCGGCGCCACCTTCGTCTTCCCGCTGCTGATGGGGCTCAACCCGCAGCTGGCGGTCATGATGAGCGGCATCGCCACCCTGATCTTCCTCTTCCTGGTCAAACATCGGGTGCCCAGCTACCTGGGCAGCTCGGCGTCCTTCGTCGGAGTCGCGACCGCGATCTACGCCCAGGGCGGGCGTCCTGACCACGTCACCGGCGCCATGTTCTGGTGCGGCGTGCTGCTGGTGGCAACCGGGCTGGTCATCCACTACCTGGGATCAGGCATCATCCACCGGGCGTTGCCTCCGGTGGTGACCGGCGCTGTCGTCATGCTGATCGGTTTCAACCTGGCCCCCGTGGTGGCGGCCACCTATTGGCCTCAGGATCAGTGGATCGCCAGCATCGTGATGATCATCGTGATCCTGCTGTCGGTGGGGCTGCGCGGCTTCGCCGGGCGCATCGCGATCTTCCTGTCGCTGATCATCGGCTACGTGCTCAGCTGGCTAGCCGACGTGGTGCTCGGCCCGATCAGCCGGGTGGCCGCCGACGGCACCGTCACCCAAGCACTGCGGGTCGACTGGAGCAAAGTGGACCAGGCCGCCTGGATCGGCTTCCCGCCAGTCACCGACCTCGCGAACTGGCAGTTCGGCAGCCCCGACAACGTGGTCGGCTTCCACCTGCCCAACTTCAACCTCGGCTTCGCGCTGATAGCGATTCCGGTTGTCATCGCCCTCATCGCGGAGAACACCGGGCACGTCAAGGCGGTCGCCGAGATGACCGGCGAAGACCTCGACCCGTACATGGGACGCGCGATCGGCGCTGACGGCCTGACCTCGATGATCTCGACATTCGTCGGTGCCGGACCCACCACCACCTACGCCGAGAACATCGGCGTGATGGCCTCCACCCGGGTCTACTCGACGGCCGCCTACGTGGTGGCCTCGATCGTGGCCATCGTTTTCGGGTTCTCGCCCAAGTTCGGGGCGGTCATCTCGGCCACGCCCGGTGGCGTGCTGGGCGGCATCACCGTGGTGCTGTACGGCATGATCGGCCTGCTCGGCGCGAAGATCTGGAAGGAGAACAAGGTCGACTTCGGCAACCCGATCAACTTGGTTCCCATCGCGGCGGGCATCATCATCGGCGTCGGCAACGTCACCGTCAACTTCGGCGACTTCTCGCTGGGCGGCATCGCGCTGGGCACCATCGTCACGATCGCGATGTACCACGTCGCCCGCGCCATCGCGCCGCGTGAGATGGTGGCGGCCGCCGAGGGTGCCACGATCATCGTGGACGCGCCCGGAGCCTACGAGACCGATGAGATCGACGCGGTGGGTTCGCAGCCGAAGAAGCACCGTCGTCCCGCGGCGGAGGCCGACGGCGGCGAGTAGCGTCCTGGCCTGTCGGCCCGGGGCCTCCTGACCTACTCGTCGAAGCTGCGCGCCACCAACTCGGTGTGCAACCGGTCGCCCTCGAGCCGTGCCTTGAGCACCAGCACTCCGGCGTTCGGCACCTCCCCGATGTCGTAGCCGAGCAGCGGCGACAGCGCTGAGCGCATCAGCGTCCCGTGGCTCACCATCAGCACCGTCTGGTTGGGGTGCTGCACCGCAGTGGTTTCCAAGGCGAAGCGTCCGCGAGCCTTCAGCAGGTCGAGCGGTTCCGCCCCGGGGATCCGGTTGCGGGCCTGTTCACTGTCCACGCCGAGCGTGGGCCAGCGTTGCGTCAGCTCAGCCCACGTCTGGCCTTCGGCTGCGCCCCAGTCACGCTCGCTGAGCGATGGCAGCGGAGCCAGGTCGGCGACTCCGATCGAGGCCGCGATGATGGACGCCGTCTCCCCCGCCCGCCGCAATGGCGAATGCCGCGCCGCCGCCCACCGAATGAAGGGGAGCTGGTCACGCAGATAGTCGGCGGCCTCGGCGGCTTGGGCGCGTCCAAGAGCGTTCAAAGGCGTGTCGGATGACCCTTGGAAGCGGTCGACCGTATTCCAGTCGGTCTGGCCGTGCCGGATGAAGCCGAAGATCGTTGATGTGGGGGGACTCTGCACACCCACGAATCTACCTGCTCACGGTGCGGGTCCACTATTTAGCCAACGGTTGCGTTGCCAAACTCAGGAAACTAAGGTGAGCCTTACTTAGGATGCCCTAAGTCACCACGCCGGCCGACCAGTTCAGCCGGCACCCATTGAAGGGAACTTGAGCATGCTGCGCCATCTCCGCGCTCTCGCCGTGGCGGTCTGTGTCGGACTGACCTTCGCTGCCTGCGGGTCATCCGGCAGCGCCGTCCCGGCGTCCGAGCCCGCCGATACCATCACCGTCCAGACCAATACCGGCGAACTGAGCGTCCCGGTCAACCCGCAACGGGTGGTCGCCCTCGACAACACGTCCTTCGAGACGCTGCTGGAATTCGGCGTCACCCCGGTCGCGGTCCCGAAGCAACTGCTGCCCGATTCGCTGGCAGCGTGGGCCGATGATCCCGAGATCATCGATGTGGGTACCCACCGCGAGCCGCGGCTCGAGGAGATCAACGCCGCGAATCCAGACCTGATCATCGGCGGGAAGCGGTTCGCCGAATACACCCAGACCCTGTCGTCCATCGCGCCGGTGCTGGATCTGGCCCCCAATGTCGAGGCCACCGGCTACCTTGACGGGCTGAAGCACCAGACCACGGTGCTCGGCGAGGTCTTCGGAGCGCAGTCCGCGGCCGAGCGCCTGAACGCCGAACTGGACGACGCCGCCGCCGAGGCGTCCGCCCTTACCAACGGGCAGACCGTCTTCCTGGCGAACCACAACGGCGGCAAGATCGACAACGGGGCCGGCCGGATGGCGCCGTTGATCGAGCCCCTCCAGATGACCGACGTCTTCGCGTCCAACCGGGGTGGTTCGGACTCGGTGCACAACGACTCGGGGCTGGCACCCGAGACCGTCGCCCAGGCCAACCCCGACTGGGTCTTCGTCCTCGACCGCGACGCCGCAGTCGGCAACGGCGGCAGCCCGGCCAGAGCCACCATCGAAGCCCAGGAGTTGTGGCGCACCACCACCTTCGCCACCAAGGCCCAGGTGCTCTACCTGGACAACGGCTTCTACGTCACCGAGGGCATCAGCGCCTACACCGCCTTCTACCAGCAGTTGGCGGCCGCACTGCGAGGCGCTGCGTGAAATCTGCCCTGCCGGCAGCAGTCTGGCCCGCCACAGCGGTAGCGCTGGGCGGGCTGGTGCTGGCGTCCCTGTTCGTCGGCGGCTACGACCTGACACCTTGGGGCGTGCTGTCGGACCCGGCACAGGCCGAGGTCTGGTGGATCTCGCGGGTGCCGCGGACGTTGGCGTTGATCTTCGCCGCCATGGCGATGACGATCAGCGGGGTGATCATGCAGATGATCACCCAGAACAAGTTCGTCGAACCGACCACCGCCGGCACCAGCGAGTGGGCCGGCCTGGGGGTGCTGGCCATGCTGCTCGTGGCGCCGGACGCCCCACCGCTGGCGAAGATGGCCGTGGCAAGCCTATTCGCGTTCGCAGGCACGATGGTCTTCCTGGCCGTCCTGCGACGGGTCGGCGTCACCGGCTCGGTGATCGTCCCGCTGGTCGGCATCATGCTGGGTGCGGTCGTCGGTGCGCTGGCCACGTTCCTGGCCGGCCGCTTCAACCTGCTGCAGGCGATGTCGGCGTGGCGATCGGGCGGCTTCTCGTCCATCGTGCGCGGCTTCTACGAACCATTGTGGGCGGTGCTGGGTGTCGCGGTGATCACCTGGATCGCCGCCGACCGGTTCAGCGTCGCCGGCATGGGACGCGAGGTTGCGACCAACGTCGGCCTCGACTACAACCGCACCGTACTGCTGGGCACCACGCTGGTGGCGCTGTCCACCGGCATCACCTCGGTGGTCGTCGGGTTCATCCCCTTCCTCGGGCTGATCGTGCCGAACCTGGTCTCGATGCTGCGCGGCGACGACCTGCGCGCGAACCTGCCGTTGGTCGCGATCGTGGGCGCCGGGCTGCTGCTGGTCTGCGACCTGATCGGACGCGTGGTGGTCGCCCCGATGGAGATCCCAGCGTCCGTGGTGATGGGTGTCATCGGCGGTGCCGGGTTCATCGTAATGGTGGTGAGTCAGCGTGAGCGCATCAGTGCTTGAGCGGCCAAGGGTTCACCGGGAGATCAGGACGCGCACCGGCCGGCGTGTGCTCGCACCGTCTGGGCGGATAGCCATCGCGGCACTGCTCGCGGTGGTCACGATGGCCGGCTACCTGGGCTGGAACATCCGCGGCAACTTCGAGTTCGCCATGCAGCTGCGTGGCGCCACGGCAGGCGCGATGCTGGTGGCGGCTTTCGCCCAGGCCGTCGCCACCGTCATCTTCCACACGGTGACCGCCAATCGCATCCTCAGCCCGTCGGTGATGGGCTTCGACTCGCTATTCGTCTTGATGCAGACCGTGCTGGTGGCGCTGTTTGGTGGCCAGGTGCTGGCCGACACGCAAGGCACGCCGCGGTTGGTCGTCCAGACGCTAGTGATGGTCGGCTTCGCGACGCTGCTCTACCGCTGGCTGTTCGTCCGCCTCGCCGGCGGGTTGTACGTGACACTGCTGGTCGGAGTGGTGCTCGGCATGGCGTTCAACACGGTTTCGACATTCCTCGAACGACTGCTGCATCCCACCGACTACGACCTGCTCTCGCTGGCACTCTTCGGCCGTCTCACTTCGGTGGACGCCGCTCAGCTGCCGCTGGCGTTCGCGGTCTGCGCGGCGGTGGGTGTGGTGGTCTGGCGGCGCCGGCATGTACTCGACGGGCTGCTGTTGGGACGTGAACTCGCCACCAGTATCGGCATCGACCATCGCCGCGAGCTGACCATCATGCTGGCACTGGTGGCGTTGCTGGTCTCGTTCAGCACCGCGCTGGTCGGGCCGATGACCTTCTTCGGCTTCCTGGTCGCCACCCTCGCCTACCAACTGGCCGGCAGCCATCAGCACGCGCAGGTGCTGCCGATGGCTTTCCTGCTCGGGGTGATCGGGCTGGCCGGCGGCCAATTCGTGCTGCAGCACCTGTTCTACGCGTCCGGTTTCCTGACCGTGATCCTCGAGTTCGTGGGCGGCATCGTCTTCCTGGCAATCCTGATCGGAAACAGAAAACTGTGATCACCTTCGAGAACCTGACCAAGACCTATCAGGCCAAGACCGTACTCGGAGGCCCCAACCAAGGCGTCAGCGGCGAGATCGAGGCGGGCGGCATCACGTCCATCATCGGCGCCAACGGGGCCGGCAAGTCGACGCTGCTCACCATCATCGGCCGGCTGTTGGCGCCGACCACCGGCTCGGTGAAGGTCGGCGGGCTGGACGTGGCCAGGACACCATCAGCTACGTTGGCCAAGAAGCTGGCGATCCTGCGGCAGGACAACCACACCACCGCGCGGCTGCGCGTCCGCGAACTGGTGGCAATGGGACGCTTCCCGCACAGCCGGGGCCGGCTCACCCGGGGCGACCGGGCGGCCGTCGACCAGGCGATGACTTTCGTCAATCTGGACGACCTCGCAGACCGGTTCATCGACCAGCTGTCGGGTGGGCAGCGGCAGCGGGTGTTCATCGCGATGGTGCTGGCGCAAGATGCCGACTACATCCTGCTGGATGAGCCACTGAACAACCTGGATATGCGGCACTCGGTGCAGATGATGCAGCAGTTGCGCCGCGCCGCCGACGAACTTGGACGCACCGTGGTCATGGTGATGCACGACCTGAACTTCGCCGCCGCCTACTCCGACCAGCTACTGGCGATGGCCGACGGACAGATCGTCGCCCACGGGCCGGTCCGGGAACTGATGGACGGCCGGCTGCTGACCGGTGTCTTCGGGACGCCGGTGCAGGTGATGGACGTGGCCGGCTCCCCCACCGCGCTGTACTGCCTGGGCAAGGCTTGCCCGCCCGGGTTGGACTGCTCACAGCTGCCTTGTTGTTGCGAGCAGCCGCGAGTCAGGGTCACGCTCAGCGGATCAGCAGGTCGGTGAGCGGCAGACGGCCACGCTCGGCGGTATCGCGCTGGCGGATCTCCGGGGCGACGTCGGCGGAGGTGTCGAACTGGCCGACGGCCATCACGGTCTTCGGGACGACGCCCGCAGGCAGATTGAACGCCTCGCGGATGGCGTCCGGCTTGAACCCGCCCATCTGATGGGCGCGCAGGCCCAGGTACTCGACCTGCATGGTGGCGTGCGCGGCTGCCTGGCCGAGGTCGTAGTCGACCCACGCCGCCATCTTGCCGGCCCGCTCCGGCACGGCGGCGAAGACGATCAGGGCGGACGCAGCAGGCGTCCACGCCTGGTTGAACCCGGCAAGGGCCGTGACGATGCTGTCGAACTCGGCGGTGCCGCGGCGGGCCGCAATGAAGGCCCACGGTTGGGTGTTGCCGGCGGACGGCGCCCAACGGGCCGCCTCGACGATGCTGAGCAGGTCATCGCGATCGATCTGGTGGTCGGCGTCGAAGCCGCGTGGGCTCCAGCGCTCGGCGAGCAGCGGGGCGATGGCTACGTCGGTCCGGTTGCGGACGTCGGTCAAGGTGGGCAGAGTCACGGCATTTCCTCTCACAGTTGTTGATGCTTCAATGACTCTGGAGGCTGGGTTATTCCCTGCAATGCTCTGGAGCAGTCGACCGATGACGCGGAGACCACCTGCGGCACGGCCGATTTCGCAACCCGGCGGCTGGACGCTAAACTGGTCAAGCTGTCCGCTCACGCGCGGGCGACATCCCGATTCGGGAATCTTGGTGGGTATAGCTCAGTTGGTAGAGCTCCTGGTTGTGGTCCAGGCGGTCGCCGGTTCAAGTCCGGTTACCCACCCCAAATGGGTCAGGTTTGAACTTTCGACCAAGGGACCGCCCTTGGTCGAG